>Ga0208994_1000001_pt1 | contig 63515 bp, 63 predicted proteins | sample MedBloCARef_O3_FD_187849 | JGI IMG/M metagenome (GOLD analysis project Ga0208994, IMG submission 187849) | Forest soil microbial communities from El Dorado National Forest, California, USA - Mediterranean Blodgett CA Ref_O3 (SPAdes) (version 2) | ecosystem: Environmental > Terrestrial > Soil >...
GACACGGAGAAAAAGTGCTGGTGCTGCGACGAGGTGGGTGGCGCTAGCTTGGTAAGCAAATGCGGTATCTACAACCATGCGGCCTCTTGGGCGAAGTTGTTGAAATGCTGCATTGGTCTGATCGCCCGCGGCAGCCTGCGCAGTCTCCTCCTCCTCGCTGCGCGGTCAGCAGCCTAGCTTGCTCTCGTTTCGACCCTCGGCAGCGAAGCGTGATATTCATCCACGCTATCCAGGTCGATCATGGTCTTGCCGCCCATTTTGTAGGCCCTGATCCTCTCTTGGCCGATCAGCTCATAAGCTTTAGTCTTTCCGAATTTTCCATAGCGGCAACCGTCCTTGACCTCTACGAGCCGACGCCGCTTGTTGTTATTATTGTCAGCCATGGTTCCTGCATGTGCTTCGATGATCTCGGCCATTGGATCTCAAGCCCCACTGAGTGAGATAGGCATTTCCATGGGGCGACGTTTATGTCGACGCGGGCCTGCCAGCAAAGCGCTGCTTTTGGGGTAGTTGACGAGAATCCTGTCGACTTGTTTCGAAGCCATATGCGTGCAGCCCAATTGCCTAGGATGTGTTGATCTACGTCGCCTACGGTGCCAAATAAAAGGCTCTCTGATGTCGGCGCTAACTCCCGCGTGCTGTAGCGTGCAAATCGGACGGAACGGAAGCGCTATTTGTAACTTGTAACCGCCGCAAGGTATCGGACGCTTTGTCCGCAGTGGAGAACAATGCCATGGCTGAAAAATTCGATCCGGCACCGACCGACAAACACGCAGAGACAGTTAAAGCACGCTCAGCCGCCCCAAAAAGGCGGACGATCAATTGAAAAAGGATTTGAAGGACAGCTTCCCGGCGTCCGATCCGCCGAGCAGCACCCAATCCTCGAAAACAGTCGACAACGCTGGTTAGGGCCCGCGCAATAGGGATTTCTCGAGTTTCAATTTCAATTCGCCAGAGTGCGGCATGTCAGATGCTTGCCAATGGCGGCTGATGCACCTTCAATTAGCCATGACGCGTTCCGATGCCAACGGCCAAGGCGGCAACGGAGGCAAGCCAAGAACTTCGCGCACAGGACCGAACGAGCGTCTATGGGCAGCACATGCGCCAAGTCTCGAAAGGGCGGCATAGTGAGCGCGCACAGGATACCCCTTGTGATTGGCAAAACCGTAACCGGGATGACACGTGTCGAGCGTTCGCATCAGCGCATCGCGCGAAACCTTAGCCAGAATTGAAGCGGCCGCGATGCTGGCGGATTTGCTATCGCCCTTGATAATCGCCTGCTGCGGGATCGCCATCTCTTTCAAACGTTTTGCGTCGATCAAGAGATGCTGCGGAGTTATTCTCAGACCTTCAACAGCCCGCCGCATTGCTAGGATGCCCGCCCAGTAAATGTTGATGGTGTCAATTTCCTCGACTTCGACAAATGCGACAGACCATGCCGCCGCCTTTTCTTTAATTTCTTTCGCAAGAGCCTCACGCGAGTTCGAATCCAGCCTTTTTGAATCGTCGATACCGGTGATACGGGTCCCGGGCTTCAAGATAACTGCGGCAGCCGAGACCGGCCCGGCAAGCGGACTCATTCCGGCCTCATCGACGCCCGCGATGGCATCTTGGCCCCTGTCCCAGAGAAGGGTTTCAAAGCGAAGCATCTTGCGAAGCCGCTGTCCTTCCGACCGGTTTTCAAAGCGCCGTTTTGCGACCGAAGCGAGGATAGCGCGCGCTCCTGCGCGGCTGTCAGCGCGCAAGAGTTCTTCAAGGCTCGCCTCGAGAGGCCTGCCCTCGATGACATAGCGCTGATGTAATTCACCCAGTGAACATCGGGTCATGTTATTCCTCGAAGCGGCTAATCGCAGAGGTGTCGCCAAGCTTTGTGGCGAATGTCTGAAATTCGCCCCCCGAGCCACTGGAACTTCACGTGCGTAGCTTCGCCTGATTGCGCAACAGCCGGCGCCAGTCTTCGAGATTTACCCGAACGCGCGTCAGGTTCCAATTGCAGGCAGCTTGCGAAAAGCCGGCCGGCAGCGCGAGCGTGCTCAAAAACGCCGCCGCGCCGAAGCTTCGTGCAGCGCGAAACCTTGTCCCATCGCGGGGCATGCGCTTGACGGCAAAAATTGGGATGACATCTATATTAGCCTGCGCAAGGACAATGATTTTTGCTCCTCGCCGAGATCGAATGCCGCGCAAAGTCGGCGGAAGGCAAAGTCCGGCCCCCATCTATCGCGGCGTGCGCAAGGACCTATGACATGACAAACTCGTTCAGGCCCATGCCTGGCTTCGATCCCTCTGAGCCCGCCATTCTTCATGACCGCCTGACCGATACCACCCAGACGTGGACCGGGGAGAACGCGGCTGATTTCAGGAGAAATTCGAGGACGCTGGCGGACGGGGGTATTGCATGGCGGGGTTTTGAATTCGACGGCTGGGGCAACGTGCTCGGCGGATGACTTCACATGTGCTATGCGCGCCTTCTCGCGCTCCAGGACGGCATCTTCCGCTCGCTTGTCCTCAAGTAGGCCAAGATAAACGGGCGGCGAATGTCGCCAGATCTCGTCCACTCGTAAACGTCACCTCGGCAAAGAGTTGCGACTTGACTTAGGCGGAGGTCTCGGTCCTTGAATCAACGATTTGTATACTTCGCTCAGTTCCCGCGGGCGAATAATAGTTGTTTCATCCATTTGGGGAGCGCGGAACCTGTTGGAGAAGAACTCGTTGATTCAAACCAAGAAGGGAGCGCGCGATGGGATTGGCATCTTATGAGATCATCGGCCGCGACGCAGAATGGCGGGTCCACCACGACGGAAAAGCCGAAAATGTATACGAGACAAAGGAGGCCGCTTTTGAAGCCGCAGTTGCTGCCGCCTCTTTGGCGCTGAGACAAGGGCATGAGGTCCGCGTTGCCGCCCCTGGTCGGGGCTTGGCCAGCGGTTCAAATTCATGAATCAATTGAACAGCAACCCCTGACCGAAAGAAGATCTGAAATGCCGAAAGAAAATGATCTGGAGGGGCAGCAGGATCAAGGCGGCAAGCATGGCGGTCAGGCTGGAATGCCGCGACCAACATCTGGTGGGCCTTCAGACCACGGTATCGTGCGGGACGAGCGAGGAGAGGAACAACCGCGCGACAAAGAGCGAGCACAGCAAGTTAGTCGTAAAGGCAAGGCGGACGAGCCGCCAGCCCAATAAGGTTCGAGCTTTCTGGATGAAATCGCTAGCCTACTTCTTCGTTAGCCATCGCATCGCTGATCATTGTCGCCAGCGCACCAACCAGCGACCGCCGAATGCTTCAAAAAAGCTTATTTAGACAATGCGATGAACCAGCGCCTTCAGCAACCTCAAACCGCCGTTTCCGCTGCCGCCAATGCGGTCAAGCAACACTATCGCATCGACCCGTTCCGGCTAATCTGCATCGCAGAAGAAACCCCGGTCGCTTTCCGCTATGACGGGTTTTCTCACGCCGTGATGATGGCGACCCCCGACGACCTCGAGGACTTCGCCATGGGATTTTCCCGCTCGGAAGGGATCATCGAGAAACCCTCCGACTTGCGCAACATTGCCGTTCATAACAGCAACGACGGTATTACTCTCGACATATCGCTGGACGGCAACAGTTTGCACCGCTATTTGGCGGGCCGCCGCGTAAGACAATTACGAGGGCATACTAGTTGCGGCTTGTGCGGAGTTGAAGACCTTCATGACGTGCGCCGTCCGGCGATCAACGTCGTGCCGGCGATAGCCCCGGGTGCGAACGCCATTGTTTCTGCATTAGAATCGTTGAGGGCCCGGCAGCCGCTAAGCCGCGATACGCGGGGAGCTCACGCCTCCGCGTGGGTCACCCTTGAGGGAGCCCTATGCACAGTGCGGGAAGATGTCGGCCGGCATAATTCCCTCGACAAGCTCATCGGCGCATTGCTGCGCAGCGAAAATCCAATAGAGGGCTTCTGCCTGATCACCAGCCGGTGCTCGTTCGAAATGGTTCAGAAGGCGGTCACGGCGGGCTTCGCAACCTTGGTGTCAGCCGGCATGCCGACAGCACTAGCGGTCCGGTACGCGGCAGCGGCAAGGCTGAGGCTTTATTCGCTTTCGCGCCAAGGCGAGCCGCTTCAATTCACCTCGCCCGTGGCGCTGGACGAGAAGATATAAGCAGAGCTCGCGAGTTAGGTCCCGATCTCGAATACGCAGACTGGAGGGTAGGGTAGAGGCGGCCGCCCGAATAAGTCCCCGCTCCATCGTCTCGTGGGAACCGTTGTTTGGCTGGCGTGTTCATAAGGGGCAACAGTATTCTTTCGTACCACCAGTTTTGGAATTGAATTGATGTCTGGAAGGTCGAGGCATCCGCCAAAAATTCAGAGCTATTCTGGACCAGCGGGAGGATGGGGCTCCGCCAAATCCGTCGGCGAAATTCTCCTTCGAGAACATATGCCATTTGACGGCTCGTCGCTACTTGCCCATCAAAACAAACCTGACGGCTACATGTGCGTCAGTTGCGCGTGGGCAAAACCAGCGAAAACGCATCCACTTGAATTTTGCGAAAATGGCGCCAAGGCGACCGCATGGGAAGTGACCCACCGGCGTGCTGACCGCGCTTTTTTCGAAGGTCATACGCTTACCGAACTTGAGGGCTGGCACGATCACGATCTGGAGGAGCAGGGCCGGCTCACCCATCCGATGCGATGGGATGCTGCGACGGATAAATACGTTCCCGTTTCCTGGGAAGGGGCGTTCGAAGAGATTGCCCGCGAATTTCGCGCCCTCTCTCCAAAAGAGGTGGAGTTCTACACTTCGGGCCGCGCTTCGCTCGAAACCGCTTACATGTACCAGCTTTTCGCTCGGATGTACGGCAGCAACAACCTGCCTGATTGCTCGAACATGTGCCACGAAAGTTCATCTGTCGGACTGCCCGAGAGCATTGGCGCCTCCGTTGGAACGGCGGTTCTCTCTGATTTTCAAAACTGTGATTGCATCTTCTATATCGCGCAGAATGTCGGGACCTCTTCGCCACGGTTGCTTCACGATCTGCAGGATGCCGTTGAACGCGGCGTCAAGGTGGTCGCGATAAATCCGCTGCACGAACGGGGGCTTGAGCGCTTTATCAATCCGCAGGCGCCGAGCCAGATGCTAACCGGCAAGGAAACGAAGATTGCATCATCGTACTATCAGGTAAAAAATGGCGGTGACATCGCCGCCATCTTTGGAATCAGCAAGGCATTGATCGAGGCGGACGACCTTCTGAAGTCTTACGGCATAAGAAGGGTGGCTGGAGATGACGCGAAAGCGAAAGATCCGTCCGATGCAGCAATGGTAGCGTTCGCAGCATCAATTGCGGCGGCGGACAAGAAGCACGTTCTCGATCATGATTTTATTAAGGAGCACACGGCAGGCTTTGAGGAATTCGCTGCCGCTGCCAGAAATCATAGCTGGGATGAACTTGAACGCGTCTCCGGTCTGACGCGGGATCAAATGGTCGAAGCGGCAAAAACTTACGCTCATTCGGATGCCGTGATGATGGTCTACGGCATGGGCCTGACCCAACACGTAATGGGCGTTCAGAACGTGCACATGGTTGCAAATCTGGCGTTGCTGCGCGGCAACATCGGCAAACCGGGGGCAAACATCTGCGCCGTGCGCGGCCATTCCAATGTCCAGGGACAGCGCACAGTCGGTATCACGGAAAAGCCGGGCCTCGTCCCCCTCGATAAGCTTGCCGAACTGTATGAGTTCGAGCCACCGCGTTGGACCGGGCATACGACGATTGATGCCTGCAAAGCTATTCTCGCCGGCGAAATAAAAGCGTTCATCGGTCTGGGCGGAAATTTCATTCGAGCGATTCCTGAAACGGAAGCAATGGAAGCTGCGTGGCGCAAAATTCGGCTCACGGTCAACATCGCCACAAAGCTCAATCGCAGCCACATCATTCACGGAGAAATCGCTTATCTCTTGCCGTGCCTCGGGCGGATTGAAGTTGACGAGCAGGCCAGTGGGCCGCAGGCGGTATCGATGGAGAGTTCCGTCGCTCACTTCCACGGCTCTCGCGGACGTGCAAAGCCAGCCAGCTCGGAATTGCTTTCGGAGCCGGCTATCGTCGCGGGCCTCGCGCAGGCAACGCTGCAAGGTTCGGGTAAGGCTCCCTGGAAGGAATGGGTGAGCGACTACTCGAAGGTCCGCGATGCCATCGAACAAACCTATCCGGAGACATTCAAGGATTTCAACAAGCGGCTATTTCAGCCGGGCGGTTTTGCCCGGCCATTGCCGGCGCGTGAGCGCAAGTGGGTCACAAGCAACAAGAAAGCAAATTTCATTACGCCGGGGTTTCTATTTCCCACTTTCGACGTGGAAACGTCGGCGACAGATGTCTTGCATTTGACGACCTTACGGTCGAATGACCAGTTTAATACGACGGTCTACGGCTACAGCGACCGCTTTCGCGGCATCGAGGGAACGCGATGGGTAGTGTTCATGAATCCGATCGACATTGAACGCCTCGGTCTCGTCGAAGGCAATGCAGTCGATCTGATAACTGCGATCAACGACGGAAGAGACCGGCGCATTGCGGGCCTGAGGATTGTTACCTACGGGATTCCGGAAGGAACCTGCGCAGCGTACTATCCGGAAGCCAATCCGCTATTTCCATTAGATCATCACGATCCGAAAGCGAAGACGCCCGGATATAAATTGCTGCCTGTCCATGTCCGACGAGCGGCGGAGTTTGCAAAAGAATAGCATTTGATAACGAGGTAATGGCGACGTGGTCGGCACCCGAGGACACCGTCGGCAGATCAGCAGGCTAGTTGTTCTCTTTGCAGCCGTTGCTCTGGCGGGCTGCGAACGAGAGGAAAGGCAATTGCGTCTCGATCCCCCGCTCGCAGCCGCGATTGATGGCTTTCGTTTGATGCCGAACGGGATCAGCGGGGCGCCCCCCGAGGTCTACTTCGCCCTCGATAAGCCCTATGAAAGCAATGCCTACAACCTCAATCAAGGAAAGCGACTCTACAGCTGGTTTGGATGCGAATCTTGCCATGGCGACGGCCGGGGCGGCATTGGGCCATCCTTCCTGGATGGGTGGTGGCTTTACGGTGCGGAAATGGTCTCGATTGCCGCGTCGATTCGCGACGGCCGGCCACATGGAATGCCGCCGTTTAGAGACAAAATGACCAGCGAACAGATCTGGCAGCTTGCTGGATATATCCAGACGATTGGCGCTTATTCGGCAAAGACGGCGGCTCCGGGCCGCAACGATGACAAGCAGACGCGGCCTGCGGAAAATCGCGCCCCGGCCTCGATCCTGTTCGAGGAGGGCCCAGCCGCGCTGCATGTAGATCAGGGACCGTCGCCATGAGTCCCTCGTTCAGGCTCATCACAATGGCGGCATGGGCATTGCTCTTGACCGGATGTGGGGGCAATCAGTCCGCTCTTGATGTCCACGGGGCGTCCGCCGTCCACCTCAAACATCTTATCATGGGCATCGTCGCCGTCTGCTCAGCGGTTTGGATGATCGTCATGATCGTTCTGATTTGGGCGCTGTCTCGTTCCAAAGCCGAGTGGCCTCGACCAAATCCCGGGGGAGAACGACGCCTGACAACCGCAGTCACCGCTGCCGTCGGTATGACGGTGATCATTATTACCGGCCTGACCATTGCGAGTTTCGCGACTACCCGTGCCTTAAGCGAAGCCGGGGGCGAAGATCTCACCATCAAGATCAACGGCCAGCAATGGTGGTGGCAGGTCACCTATATTGATCCCGATCCCACGCGATCCTTTAATACGGCCAACGAAATTCATGTTCCGGTTGGCCGGAACGTTCGCCTTCAACTCGAAGCCGGGGACGTCATCCATTCCTTCTGGGTGCCCAGTCTGGCGGGGAAGCAAGATCTCATCCCCGGACGTGTAAACGAACTGGCTATCCGGGCCGACCGTGCTGGCATCTACAGGGGCCAATGTGCGGAGTTCTGCGGCCTGCAGCACAGCCACATGGCTGTGCTGGTGATCGCTGAAAGTGCTGCGGATTACGAGGGCTGGATAAGCGCTCAGCGGCAGCAAGCCGCCGCGTCAAGCAATCAGGAAGCCGAAGCCGGAAAGGCGGTCTTCATGAGCAAGCCCTGTGCGTCATGTCATACCGTCCGTGGCACAGACGCGTCGGGAAGCACGGGGCCGGACTTGACCCATGTCGGCAGCCGGCAGACGATTGCGGCTGGCTTGTTCGACACCACGCGCGGTTCGCTGGCGGCATGGATCGCCGATCCGCAAACGCTGAAGCCGGGCAACAATATGCCGATGGTCGCGCTGTCCAGCGATGAGTTACGTCAAATCTCCGCGTACATGGCGAGCCTCAAATGACCGAACTTCGCTCGCCCGGCGTCACGGATATGGCATTCGATGATGCCGAAATCGAGGGTCGACTCGCGGACACCTGGAGGACGCCTCCCGGCATTTGGGCGGCGCTATCGACCGTCGATCACAAGATCATCGGCAGACGCTACATCGTCACCGCGTTCGCTTTTCTGATCCTCGGCGGCATCCTGGCACTGGCGATGCGTATCCAGTTGGCGCGCCCGGAAGCGCGCTTTATCGGTCCCGATCGTTACAATCAGATATTCACCATGCACGGCACGAACATGATGTTTCTGTTCGCCGTGCCGGTCATGGAGGCAATGGCGGTGTATCTGGTACCGCTGATGGTGGGCACTCGAAACATTGCGTTTCCCCGCCTCAATGCCTTTTCCTATTGGATGTTCCTGGCCGGCGGCGCATTGCTATGGATAGCGTTTGCACTCGACATGGGCCCCGACGTCGGCTGGTTTGCCTACGTACCACTGTCCGGTCCGCAATATGGTGCTGGAAAGCGCGCCGATATCTGGGCGCAGATGATCACCTTCACCGAGGTTTCCGCGCTGGCGGTGTCGGTCGAGATCGTCGTCACGGTGTTCAAACAGCGCGCGCCGGGAATGTCGCTCGACCGCATCCCGCTGTTCGTGTGGTCGATGGTCGTGACGTCCTTTCTCGTCATCATGGCGATGCCGGCTATCATGGTCGCCAGTACCTCACTCATCCTCGACCGTCTGGTCGGCACGCACTTTTTCAATCCGGCAGAGGGCGGTGACGTGCTGCTCTGGCAGCATCTGTTCTGGTTCTTCGGTCATCCGGAAGTGTACATCATCTTTTTGCCGGCCGTCGGGATGGTGTCGACGATGGTCGGCACCTTCGCGCGCCGTCCGGTATTCGGCTATCTGGGCCTCGTAATTGCCCTGATTTCCACTGCCGTATTGGCGTTCGGGCTCTGGGTCCATCACATGTTCGTGGTGGGATTGCCACGTCTGGGCGAAAGTTTCTTCACCGCCTCGAGCATGGCGATCGCTGTTCCTGCTGGCGTTCAGATTTTTTGCTGGCTGGCGACGTTGTGGGACGGCCGGCCAGTTTTCAAGACGCCATTGTTATTTGTTATCGGATTTATCATTACGTTCGTCATTGGCGGTCTGACCGGCGTCATGGTTGCGTCAGTGCCCTTCGATACCCAGGTGCACGATACTTATTTCGTCGTGGCGCATTTCCATTATGTCCTGATTGGCGGAGCGGTTTTTCCGCTCCTCGGCGCTATCTACTATTGGTTTCCAAAGTTCACGGGCCGGATGATGAGCGAGCGGCTGGGACGCTGGGCATTCGGGCTGATCTTTGTCGGGTTCAACCTCACTTTTTTTCCGATGCATATCCTCGGTCTCGAGGGAATGCCGCGTCGCGTCTATACCTACCAACCCGAGATGCCCTGGGGCGGTTTGAACATGTTCGTCAGCTTGAGTGCGGTGGTGCTGGCAGCCGGATTTCTTCTCTTCTTTATCGATGCGTTTCGCAGCGCGCGCTCCGGCTCATTGGCCGGCGCGAACCCGTGGGCCGCCTCGACGCTCGAATGGGCGACATCGTCGCCGCCGCCCGCCTATAATTTTCGACGCATTCCGGTTGTCGATAGCCGCGAGCCGTTGTGGGAAACGCCGGATGAGCTGCCGGTTGCGAGCGGGTTGCGTCTCGACCGGCGCGAACTCATTGTCAGTACGGTTGTCGAAGCCGTTGCTGAATCACGGGAGTCATCACCACGCAATTCGATTTGGCCACTATGGGCGGCGATTGCCACAGCGATCATGCTGATCTGGTCGATCTTCTCGCCGTGGGCAGTGGTATGGGGGTCGATTCCGGTCGCGATCACGCTGATCGGTTGGTTCTGGCCCAAAGGAAGCCCGGAGGACGAGTCATGAAGCAGCGCGTCGTTCTCGATCTTTCGAAATTGCCGGCACATGGGATGGGCACTGCCAGTCCAAGCTGGTGGGGTACATCGGCTTTCATGCTGATCGAGGGGGCCGGCTTTGCTTTGGCGATCGCGGTCTATCTCTATCTGATGAGTCTGGCGGTTCAATGGCCGCTCAACGCGCCGTTGCCTCAGCTCTTACCCGGCACGCTGCTAACAGCACTCCTGATCGCAAGCCTCGCTCCCAATGTGATTCTTTCGCGATGGGCCAAAAACAAAGAACTTCGGAAGGTCAGGATTGGACTTATCGTGATGTCAGTCCTCGGCATCATTCCGTTGATCATCCGCGGGTTTGAATTTCCAGCCTTGAACGTGTGGTGGGACGACAATGCTTATGGATCCATCGTCTGGACAATGCTCGGTTTGCACACCACGCATATCATTACCGATCTGATTGATACGTTGGTTCTCACGGCGCTGATGTTCTCGCGCCATGGCGATAATAGTCGTCGCTTTGGCGATGTGGAGGACAACGCCATGTATTGGAACTTCGTTGTCGCGGCGTGGATACCTCTTTATCTCTGCATTTATTGGGCACCTCGGCTATGATCCTCACCTGGAAAAAATGCCTAGGCGTGAGCGCTTCGCCGGCCGCGTGGGCTATCTCGACCCAACTTGGGCAGATTTTGCCATACACAGATTGTGTCAAGCAAAATTCTTCATCGTTCATCGCCGCGGCCGCCTGCCTTGCTATCGCGTTGACAGGCGTCGCCGTGTCGTGGGTCGGTCAGAACAGTGCTGCCGATCGAACTGCGACTTTGGTGGGTCGCCTGGGCGTTGGGATCGGACTTGCCACTACATTTGCACTGGTGTTGCAGGGGACCGCAACATTGTTGGTGAACGCATGTCAGCGATGATTGCATTTATCGTCACTTTGTTCCTGAGCGCCAGGCCCGCTTCGGCGCATGGAAGCGAAGTGCACCTCTCTCATTCGATTTGGACGTTCGATCCTTGGATCGTTGCTCCGCTCGCTGTCGCCGGCACCCTTTATGCCGTGGGCGGGTGGAAGCTTTGGTGGCGCGCCCGCGAAAGCCGACAGTCCATTCTTTGGCGCGCTGCCGCCTATGGCATCGGCTGGATCACGCTCAGCGCTGCCTTGGTTTCACCCCTACACTGGTTGGGCGAACATCTCTTTACGTTCCACATGATCGAGCATGAAATTCTAATGGCTGTCTCGGCGCCAATGGTCGTGGTCGCTCGACCGATCGGCGCTCTGATGTGGGGCATGCCGGGCCGCGTTCGACATTGGATCGGAAGAATGATGAAGAGCAGAGTAGGGCAGGCAAGCTGGGAATGGGTGGGTCGTGGAACCACTGCCACGACGCTGCATGCTATCGCTATTTGGGCATGGCATGCGCCTGTTTTGTTCGACGCGGCCGTCAACAGCGTTTCGCTTCATAGGTTGCAGCATCTGAGCTTCTTTGCCACCGCGCTATTATTTTGGTGGTCGGCGCTGTGGCGCAGCGATCGTGGCGTCGCCGCATGGCATTTGTTTCTGACCATGCTGCATACGAGCATCCTCGGCGCTTTGATGGCGCTGAGTCCTCGTGTGCTCTACATCGCTCAAACACGCGTCTCGGAAGCATGGGGGCTGACGCCGCTGGAAGATCAGCAGTTGGCAGGTATGGTCATGTGGATACCGGCCGGCACGATCTATGCAGGCGCGGCGCTGACGTTGTTGGCGCTTTGGATATCAACTTCGCACAAAGGAGGCGGACGTGATCGGCGTCTCAGTCCGTTATAATCGTCATCGCGGCGCTTGTTTCCTGGCGGTTGCGTTTGTGGCCATTATCGCATGGCTTGGCGTCGATGCGTGGCGCTCTCAACATCAGCGCTATCAGGTTGCGCGTGTTATAACGCAGGGGGAGGCGTCTCGCGCGCCGCCCATCATGCGCCGATACGGATGCACCGGCTGCCATACCATTCCCGGTATTGCTGGTGCCGATGGACAGGTGGGCGGATCTCTGGCGGAAATTCGTGAACGGGTCTACATCGGCGGCGTCGCCAATAACAGCGCAGACAATCTTGTCCAATGGATCGTCTCACCGCAATCGTTTTCTCCGCACTCGGCGATGCCTGCTACCGGAATTTCAGAAGCCGAGGCCAGGGACGTGGCGGCCTATCTTTATGCGCATTGATTCTAGCAGCTAAGGATGAGGTGTAGTCCGCTCCGGCAGAGATTTGATGTAGTCGGCGATTGCGTCTCGATCACTTTGCGGAAGCATAGCTGTGTTAGTCACGACCTCAGCCATCGATGATCCAACGCGGCCGTGATCTGGGGTATTGCCGCTTTTCAGCATCTCGGCAATGTCCGCTTCGGACCAGTTGCCGATTCGGGCCGGAGTGACATTGGGAATGAAGCCTATGCTTTCCGGATCGGGGCCGCCGGCAAACCGCGTTTGAGGCTTGATAGCACCGAAAGCGTTTCGCGATGAATGGCATTCTGCGCAATGCCCGACAGCTTCGACAAGGTAACGCCCACGTTCGCGAACGGGGTCGCCGGAGGGGTATCCTGCAAAACGCCCTTGTTGGAAAAACAACAATTTCCAGAAACCGACAAAACGACGAATACGAAACAGGATAAAGAGATCGTGCGACGGCGATCGACTTGCTACCGGCGGCAATGTTTTCAAGTACGCCATCAGATCCTTGATGTCTTCAGGACGCATGCCGGTGAAGCTGGGGTAAGGAAAGACCGGATAATAGTGCGTGTGTTGCGGTGAAACGCCGCCGATCATAGCATTGGCCAGGTCGGCCGCATTCCAGGAGCCGATACCATCAATTAGATCAGGCGAAATATTCGGCACGCGAAACGTGCCGTAGGGCGAGGCGAGTGCCATGCCTCCCCCCAGCTTAAGACGTTCAGGTTGCCCCGGTGTCGCATGACAGGAAGCACAATCGCCGGCCGCAAAGACTAACCGCCCACGGTCGGGATCCCCGTTGGCTCGCAGCCAGGGCTCATTGGCCGCGAAGGGGACTGACGGCTCGGTGACGATCCAGATGACCGCGATCCCAGCGATACAAATCGCGAAGGTCGCCGACAATATACGAAGCGGGATCATCTTGGCTCGGTCCTGTCGGAGGTTACAGCGGCGCTCACCAGTATAGAACCGGGATGGAACCCTCGGGCCTGCCATCCGTTCCATCGACAGAACACGGAGCAATGGGCAACGGCGCTTTTCCACCCGAGCTGGAAACTTGGGCCGCGGTCCGCGGCTGCATTTGCCGCCTAGCGGATCGAAGCCGTAGCGTCGCAAGAGATCTGCAAAGGAACCCGCCTTCGTTCGCAGAGTTCCTATCAGAAGCTTCCCCTGACCGCGTCAAAGGAATGCAATGGACGCGCGCATTAAGAACGACGGAAATGCGAACGGCGTTCTGTCGGAGGGCTATGTGTGCGTCCGCGGGGCTCGCGAGCACAATTTGAAGGATATTTCGCTCGAGATCCCCCGCAACGCTCTTGTCGTGTTTACCGGGGTCTCCGGCTCCGGAAAATCATCTTTGGCTTTCGGCACGCTTTATGCTGAAGCCCAGCGTCGCTATCTGGAGTCCGTCTCGCCGTACGCTCGGCGGCTCTTCCACCAGATGGCGGTTCCCGAAGTGGACGCGATCGAGGGTCTGCCCCCGGCGGTGGCACTCCAGCAGCAGCGCGGTTCGCCGACGAGCAGATCTTCGGTTGGCAGCGTCACCACGTTGTCGAACCTGTTGAGGATGCTGTATTCCCGCGCCGGCGACTATCCAAGCCGTCAACCGCTCCTGTATGCAGAGTCGTTCTCCCCGAACACGCCTGAGGGCGCTTGCCCAAGCTGCCATGGGATCGGCCGCATTCATGAGGTCAGCGAGCGAAACTTAGTGCCCGATGACAGGCTTACCATCCGCGAACGTGCTGTCGCGGCCTGGCCGACGGCTTGGCAAGGGCAGAATCTACGGGATATCCTCGTGACCCTTGGCTACGACGTCGACAAGCCGTGGCGCGAGCTTCCGAAGAACGACCGCGACTGGATACTTTTTACAGATGAACAACCGACAGTGCCGGTTTACGCCGGATATACGGCGGGTGAAACAAAGCGAGCACTCAAGCGCAAGGAAGAACCGAGCTATCAAGGGACCTTCACAAGCGCCCGCAAATACATCCTGCAGACTTACGCTACAACCCAGAGCGCCATGATGAAGCGGCGCGTGGCGCGATTTTTATCTAGCGCCGACTGCCCGGCTTGTCACGGCAAGCGGCTGAAACCGGCGTCGTTGTCAGTAACCTTTGCCAAAATGGATATTGCCGAAATTTCGCGGCTCCCGTTGAGGAAGCTCGGCGACCTGCTAAGACCGTATCTCAATGCCGAGGGCAAAGCTCTCGACGGGCATCCTGAGAAGGTTCTCGTATTGCATCGCATCATCGAGGATCTTCTGGGACGGCTCGAGGTGCTGCTCGACCTTGGACTTGGTTACCTGACACTCGAACGAAGCACGCCGACTCTGTCGCCGGGCGAACTGCAGCGGCTCCGGTTAGCGACACAGGTCCGATCCAATCTCTTTGGAGTCGTCTACGTCTTGGATGAGCCATCGGCTGGACTTCATCCGGCTGATACCGAGTCATTGTTGCGGGCACTGGACCGCCTCAAGGCTTCTGGAAATTCGCTTTTCGTCGTCGAGCACGAACTCGATGTCGTGCGGCATGCAGATTGGATAGTCGATGTCGGTCCCGGCGCGGGGGAACAAGGCGGCGAGATCCTGTATAGCGGTCCGCTATCTGGCCTCGCCAATGTACCGAAATCTCAAACGCGTCGCTTCCTGTTCGTGCAAGGCGAAAAGGCTGTCAGGTCGCCTCGAATTCCGCGTGGCTGGCTGAAGCTTCGAGGAGTAAGCCGAAACAATCTGGATCGTCTGGACGTCGACATCCCATTAGGAATCTTCACGAGCGTCACCGGCATTTCGGGCTCGGGAAAGTCAAGTCTGGTAAGCCAATTTCTTGTGGAGGCGGTTAGCGACAAGCTGGGGCAGAGTGAGGAGCCCGGCGTAGATGATGACGCTTTGGAAGCCAAAGTGAAGACCCTAGCCGGTGAAATCACCGAAGGCCTTGAGAAGGTTAAGCGGCTGGTCATAGTCGACCAAAAGCCGATCGGTCGGACGCCACGGTCGAACCTCGCGACCTATACGGGGCTTTTTGATCATATTCGCAAACTTTTTGCGGCTACAAAGCAGGCGCGGGCGCGCCATTACGATGCAGGCCGATTTTCATTCAACGTGGCGAAGGGGCGTTGTGAAACTTGTCAAGGAGAAGGTTTTGTAAGCGTCGAACTGCTCTTTCTTCCGAGCGTCTACGCTCCGTGCCCGACCTGCAAGGGCACGCGTTTCAACACAAAGACTTTGGAAATCAAGGTCCGGGATAAGTCGATAGCCGATGTCCTGGCGATGACGGTAGACGCCGCATTCCAATTCTTTGCTGACGATCCATCTCTTCGTCGATCTCTGGAAGTCCTTCGTGAAGTCGGCCTGGGATACATCCGGCTAGGGCAGGCGGCCACCGAACTATCTGGAGGCGAGGCACAACGCATCAAGCTTGCTACCGAATTACAACGTTCGCAGCGTGGCGAGACACTTTACGTCCTCGACGAACCAACAACGGGTTTACACCCTTCGGACGTCGCAAAGCTGATGAAGCAGCTAGACAGCCTCGTCGAAGCCGGCAACACGGTAATCGTCGTCGAGCACGACATGAGCGTCGCTGCTGCCAGCGATTGGATTATCGATGTTGGTCCGGGCGCGGGCGACGAGGGCGGCCGCATCGTTGCATCAGGACCGCCGGATCAGGTAGCTTCGCGGGTGGAAAGTCGGACCGCTAGATATCTCGCGACAGAGATGTGAAAACAGCGCCTCAAGCTCCGCCCGCGCGCCTCGATTCTCATAGTTCGCCTTTCGAACCACGGATCTCATTGTAATCGGTTCATTGCCTCAAAATGACCGATAACACCGCTTAGGGTCTGTTCCGTGCAAGAAATCTGCGAGACCGAAGATGGCGGTTAAATATTAAGCCTCGGCTCGCTAACGGTGAGTTCGTCCATGTTTGATAGGCAGGACAATTTCGAAAAGGTCGTGGCTATTTTGACAGGCCCAGGGGCGGAGCGCTAGGCTCCGCCCCGGCGCTAGTCTAGTCTTCTACCTCGGCCTGCTCAACCGCTGCCGGCATCCTAGCGACCGACATCAAGGTTCGCGCCACCTGGTTCAGAAGCTGATCTGCGTTTTCTTCTTCGGCGAGCGATTTCGAGAGTAGTTCGACTACGGCGCTATGGCGAAGTTGCTGTGCGAGATTCTTCGCCGTGGTGTATCCCGAAATCTCATAGTGCTCGACGCGTTGCGCGGCGCCAATCAGCGACAGGTCGGCAGTCGCGTCGTCCTTTTCTTTGCCTTTGTCCATCACCTCTTGGCCTTCTTCGACGAGGCCCATCATGCCTTTGCAGGCCTTGGCCCGGGCAGTCTCGCCGAGCAAGGAGAAGCATTCATTGAGGCGAGCGATTTGCTCTTCCGTTTCAATCAGATGTTGATTGAACAGTTCCCGAAGACGGTCAAAGCGTGCTGCCTTGGCCATTTTGGGCAACGCCTTGGTAAGTTGCTTCTCGGCGTGCAAGATGTCGCGGAGCTCGTCGATCAAGAGCTCGCTAATCCCCTCCGGTGCCACCACAGGGGCGCTCTCGGTTTTGATCGCTCCATTCGGATCTCCATCAGGCAGCAATGCGGGCGAAGTCATGAACTCCCAATCGCCACCTTCATTCCAAGGTCCGCGGGTATCGATCTCGCCTTCATCCCCGTTGCCCGTCGAATCATTGAAGAACTGATTGACCAGGCCTGGCGTTGGTGAAAGTCGTCCGATCGAAAAGGCAGGTTTCTTCATGCTTTCCAGAGCAGCGGCAAAAGCTTTCATGTGCGTGATTTCCCGAGTCATCAGAAACTGCAGCGCATCCTTGGTGCCGGCGTCATCACAGAAATTGATCAATCGCTCATATACAATTTTGGCGCGGGCTTCGGCGGCAATATTGCTGCGCAAATCGACGTCAAGCTCACCGGTGATTTTAAGATAATCCGCGGTCCAGGGATTGCCCTGGGAGTTGAAGAGGTTGACGCCGCCCCCGCCCGCGATTGCGATGAGCGGGTCGGCCTCCGCCTTTTCACGGTCAAATTTCGTCGGTTTGAGGTGCAGCCGGGCGAGCGAGCCTACGACTTCTAGATGACTCAGTTCCTCAGTCCCGATGTCCATGAGCAAGTCTTTGCGATCGGCATCTTCGCAATTGAGGCCCTGAATCGAATACTGCATTGCGGCGGCAAGCTCACCATTCGCGCCGCCGAACTGCTCAAGCAGCATGTTGCCAAAGCGGGGATCCGGTTCGTCGACGCGCACGGTATACATTAGCTTTTTTACGTGGTGGTACATGTCGGGCCTCGGGGTAAGAGAGCGGAGGCCGAGACAAGCGGCGAGCATGAGCTTTGTTCCTACCGCCTAAGAGGACAGGCGAAACCAGGCACCCCGGGGTCAGCCCTGTGGTTAGCGATCGGAGCGCAAAGGACTTGGACAGACCCTCCTGTCCAAGTTGACCGCTCAGCTTTCTCGACCGGCCTTAGCGGGCGTCTTTCGAGGCCGTATTGAGGATCGACGGCTGAGCATTCGCTGCAGGGCTATCGCATTTTTGGGGGCGTGCGCGTCGTTATCGTTGTTGAAGTAAATCCAGGCTTTCTTCGCACCGCATGTTTCAATCCTGTTGGCCCATATCGCCAGTTCGATATTTGAGTAGTCGTGCCGATACCAGCGCTTGGGTCCATGTAGGCGAATGTATACTTCATCGGCAGTCCGAATAAGCTCGTCGGGCAGGCGAGGCCCACTGCAAGAGCAGAAGATAATTCGCGCCTTTCGAAAAGCCTTGTAAACTTCCTCATTCCACCAGCTGGCGTGTCGAAACTCCACAACATTGCGGCGTGTCGGATCGAGCTGGGTCACAATCGCGCCCAGCCTCCCCTTTGTGTAGCGGTAGCTTGGCGGCAGCTGGAACAGAAAGCAGCCCATCCGCTCGCCAAGAATATCTGCGATCATGCCAAAATCCCGGATGAGCGTCTTGGTACCTTTGAACCGCTTCACGTGCGTGATGAGTTCACAGACCTTGACGGTGTAAACGAATCGTTTCTTTCCGGATTGGCGCCGCCAGGCCTGCACATTCGCCACCGTCGGCCACGCGTAAAAGGATGCGTTGATTTCGACGGTTTCGAAACGCTTCAGGTAGTGTCCGAACCAATTCTGCTGCGGCACGCTCGCATAAAACGAATCTCGCCATTTCCAGTACCGCCAGCCCGAGCATCCGACATGGTGCGATGGCTTTAATTCAGGTGGGCTCTTCCGGCTCTCCGGTTCCATTCTGAGCCGGGCCGCGTGCATCTTCGCGGCGCGCCCAATATTGTCCTCGCGCTGCTTTTCGCGGCGGAGTCTCCGCCGTTCGCGGCGCTCCTCAAGCGTTAATTCCTTGCCTTTTGCTGTTGTGTCCGCGCGCGGCATGATCTTCTTCCCAATTCCTAACGTCTGAACAGCTACAAAGGGTTCCAGGCATTGTGCGAGACCCTATCTGTGCAGGCAACGAGAGGGCTTCTCATGAAATTCGATGTTCTTATTGTCGGCGGTGGGCCTGCCGGATTAAGCGCTGCGCTTATCCTGGGGCGGTGCCACCGCAAAGCACTGCTCTGTGATGAAGGACATCAGCGAAACATGGCTTCGCGCGCGATTCACGGCCTGCTCGGACGAGAAGGTCGGCCTCCTGCCGCATTCCTGGATGAGGCGCGGCAAGAGCTCGCTCGCTACAAGTCCATCTCGGTGCGCGGGACACGGGTAGCCACTCCTCTCCTTCTGGGCCCTCGCAAGCTAGCGTCCGGCAACGAGAAAGTTGATTTAAGAGGAGACTGACTTGTGGACGTCGGGTCGTCATTCAAGCCAGCTGTCGCCGTGCAGATTCGGCCTCGATACGTGGTACAGCTAAGTCGATCAAGCTGTCCGCAGGACGGTCGTTTGCCGACCAAGCTTGGCTATCGCCTCCAGTGCTGGGCGTTCTCCGTCACAATAATCGGACCATGCCTTTGATTTTCTGAGAAGCTGGGGCACGGTGCGGATGGTGTATTGCAGGGGATCGAGGCCGTGTTTGACCTGTGACCAGGCGATAGGCATTGATACCGGCGCACGCGGGCGCGCCCGGGGCGAGAGCGGCGCCACTGCCGTCGAGAATTGATCGTTTCGCAAATAGTCCAGAAATATCTTCCCCGTTCGCTTTGCCTTGCTCATGTTGATCAGGTAACGGTCCGGGCTGTCGTTTGCCATCTGACTGGATACATCGCGGGCAAACTGCTTCGCTTCTGCCCAACTCAGTTTTTGTCCTTTTTTCGGGCGCGCAAGTGGCGTCACGACGTGTAGGCCTTTGCCGCCCGTCGTCTTGCAAAATGACACCAGCCCGAGGTTGGAAAGGCGGTCACGCATTTCCTTCGCAGCGTCGATAACGACATCGAAATCGACATCCGGCGCGGGATCAAGATCGAAAACGAGACGGCCCGGAAGGGCGGTATCGCCGGGGTGATTGTTCCATGGATGCAACTCCACACCGGCGCTCTGCGCTACAGCCGCCAGACCTTCGAGACGATCGATTTGAACATAGGGCTTGCGGTCGCCGGAGACGGTGACCTCCTCAAGCAAGTTTGAGCCGCCTTTCATCGAATGCCGTTGAAAGAAGCGTTGTCCTCCGATGCCGTCCGGCGCTCGTATTATAGAGCATGGACGACCCTTCAGATGCTCCATCATCCAGGCCCCGACGCTTTCGAGATACATCGCGAGGTCCAGTTTAGTGACAGGGCCTTGCCCATCATCCGGCCATAAAATCTTATCCGGCCGGCTCAGAGGCACTCCCATGACGACACCGGCGCTGGAAGTCGTGGACGCCCTGGCAGACCTGGTCCGCTGTTTGGGAGCAGGTTCCGCGATGTTGATCCGGTCGGCTGGCGCCGGCGTCTCGGCCTCAACCTCCTCGGCAGGCTTGTCCTGACGTAGGCCCTTAAAAGCAGCTTGCCGGATCATGCCCGCACCGGTGAATCCGGCAAACTCGATCTCAGCCACCAATTCGGGCTTCAACCAATGCACCCCTGCCTTCTTGCGGGGGGCGTCCTTGCCGCCGAACGGATTCGTCTCAGATGCGGCGGCCTTGAGCTGCGGCATCAGGCGCGCCACTTTCCCGGCACCGTAGCCGGTTCCGACGTTGCCGACGTAGACAAGGTGATCGCCCCGATAGACGCCGGCCATCAGCGATTTGAATTGGCTACCATTGCTGTTCCAGCCGCCGATAACCACCTCGTGCCCGGCGCGACACTTGGCCTTGGTCCAGAATTCCGTTCGTCCCGAAGCGTAACGAGCGGCGGCTTGTTTTGAGACGATCCCCTCAAGCGACATTCGGCAAGCGGACTTGAGGACGGCTTCGCCGCCGTTCCCGAAATGCTCGACGTAGCGGATTTCGGCCTGATCTTTTCCGTATGCCTTCTCGATCAGTCCCTTCAAAGCCTGCTTTCGGTCGGCAAGGCCACGTTGCCTGAAATCGAACCCCTTGAAAAGCAGGAGATCGAAGGCGAAAAAGATCAGGTCATCGCTCTTCTCATCCGACAACGCGGCCTGAAGTCCTGCGAAATCGGGAGAGCCCCGATGGTCGAGGGCAACGATTTCTCCGTCCACGATGCAATCCGGCAGGGCGCCAGCCGCAGTCGCGATCGCGCCGAACTTCGCTGTCCAATCCAGTCCCTTGCGGGTCTTCAAGGAGACGTTGCCGTTCTCAACCCGCAGTTGTATGCGGTAGCCGTCGAATTTGATTTCGTGAACCCAGTTGTTGCCGGACGGGGGACGCTCCACCGAAGTACACAATTGAGGGGCGATGAAAGGTGGCATGCCTCGATCGGCGGTGGCCTTCTGTTTCTTGCCGGCCTTCTTCTTGGGAGGGCCCCCGGTTCGCGCCGTTACGGGACGGGACCTCTTTTTTGGCAACGATGCGCGCGCCGAGGCGCGATGCGATTTCCATTCCGCTTTTGCGGGCGCCCGAGACCTCTTCGCTGTGACGAATGGCTTCGGACCGCGACCTTTACCCGTCGCGATTTCGTCCATCGATCGGCCCGAAGCCACAGACGTATCCTCGTTCAAAATCCTGTTCTTCTTTCCTTCTCGGGAAAACTCATCTCGATGCTTGATCAGGAGCCAGTTGGTCCGCTTCACACCTTCTCGCGATCGCATCCGCGTTAAAATCCAGCCGCCGTGAAGTTTCTCACCCTCCAGGACAAAGTCCAACTTTCCTTTCTCATACGCACGTTCCGCGTCGTTGCAGTTCCAGTAGCCGCGATCCCAAATCATGACTGTACCGCCGCCATACTGGCCCTTTGCAATAGTGCCTTCAAAATCACCGTAATCCAGCGGATGGTCTTCGACCTCTACCGCGAGCCGCTTATCGTGCGGATCGAGGGAAGGGCCCTTGGTGACCGCCCAGGATTTGAAAACGCCGTCGAGCTCAAGCCTCAGGTCATAATGGAGGTGCGATGCAGCATGCTTCTGAACGACGAAACGAAAGGCCTTTGAGCCCTTGACCCTCGCATTTCCGCTTGGCTCGGCCGTTTTCGAGAAATCACGTTTGGCGCGATACTTCGTGAGTAGCTTTTTGAGCATGAACAGCCCCGTCAATATTGACCATACGGAACGGAACGTACCCGGTTCAGTTAAAGTTCCACCGTAATGGAGGATCGAAATGGCGCCTCGTGCCTATTGGAAGGGTTCGCTGAAGCTCTCGCTCGTAACGTGCCCGATCGCGCTCTATCCGGCGTCGACCCAGGCGGAAAGAACCCACTTCCATCAGATCAATATCAAGACCGGACATCGACTGAAGCAGCAGATGGTGGACGAACAGACCGGTCGGGTCGTGGACAAGGATCACAAAGGTAGGGGCTACGAACTCTCGAAGGGTCGATACGTCGCGATCGATGAAGAAGAGCTCGATGCCGTAAAGCTCGACAGCACCCACACCATTGAAATCGACGATTTTGTCCCCGCCGCGGACATCGACGAGAGATACCTGGACAAGCCGTATTATATCATACCGAACGGAAAGGCGGGTGCCGATGCGTTTATCGTGATTCGCGATGCAATGAAGCGAAAAGACAAGGTCGCGCTTGCGCGCGTGGTCCTCTCCAACAGGGAGCACGTCATTGCGCTAAAGCCGCTGGGCAAGGGATTGCTTGGAACGACCTTGCGGTATCCCTACGAGTTGAGGGACGAGGACGACTATTTCGACGATATTCCCAGTCCGCACGTATCGAGGGACATGGTCGATCTTGCGTCCCATCTCCTGGACACGAAGGCGTCGAAGTTCGATCCGCATAAATTCAAGGACAAGTATGAGACCGCTCTGAAGACGCTGGTCAAGCGCAAGGCCGCCGGCAAGACAATCGAAGTGTCAGCGGAAAAGCAAGACGAAAGCAACGTTATCGATTTAATGGATGCCCTGAAACAGAGCTTGGGACGTAAGAAATCTGCGGCGGCTAAGGGAAAGAAGCGCGTTGCGGCACGAAGAAGTCGGAAGCGAAGAGCGGCGTGAAGGAAAACCTCATTCATATCGAGGCGATGGAGGCCCGCTCGGTCGACGCTATTCCGCAAGGGAGGGAATGGCAATACGAGCCCAAATGGGATGGCTTTCGTTGCCTCCTGATGCGGAATAGAGACACCGTAACCATGACTTCAAAGTCAGGTCAGGATCTGACCCGCTATTTTCCGGAGATCGTTGCTGCCGCCCGAACGCTGCGCGAACAGCGGTTTGTCATTGATGGCGAAATTGTCGTTCCGGTCGATCGCCAATTTTCCTTCGACGACCTCTTGCAGCGCATTCATCCGGCCGCCAGCCGTGTAAAAAAATTGTCCGAGGAAGCTCCGGCTTTGTTTCTTGCGTTCGACCTGCTGCGGAAAGGCAAAACGTCGTTTACGACAACGCCTCTGATCAAGCGGCGCCGGCAACTTGAGGATTTCGCCGGCCGCTACTTTCCGGGCGCTCATCTGTTTCGTCTATCTCCGGCCAGTCTGAAGTTGAAGGATGCCCAACGTTGGCTTGCTTTGGCAGGCGGCGGAAGCGACGGCGTGATCGCCAAACGCCTCGATCTTCCTTATCAAGCCGGAAACCGCGATGGCATGCAAAAAATAAAACGCTATCGAAGCGCGGACTGTGTCATCGGCGGATTCCGCTATGAAGCGAAACTTCAAACCGGCCGCAAACTCGTCGGCTCTCTGCTGCTCGGACTTTATGATGTCGATGGTTTGCTCCATCATGTGGGATTTTCTTCTGGCATCAAGGCAAAAGACAAGCCGTCTCTTACCGATAAGCTCGAGGCCATAACACAGGATCAAAGTTTCACAGGGAACGCGCCGGGCGGTCCCAGTCGATGGTCGACAAAAAGATCGTCCGAATGGCAGCCAGTGAAGCCGAAATACGTAGTCGAAGTGTCTTACGATCACTTTACAGGGGGACGTTTCCGGCACGGCACGGCCATCCTCAGGTGGCGACCAGATAAAAAGGCCAGTCGATGCACGATGGAGCAAGTCAAGCAGAAAGTCGGCCGAAAGCTCATAAAGTCTGTCGCTTCAACTCTTCAGCCTTAAAAGGCGGTTCGAACATCAGCTCGCCTTCCAGGCTGGTAGCCGCTTTGCCCCCGTGGAACGAATGGCTCGGCGGTGTCTTGGTCAAGGCAATGCCAAAGTGGACAATGAAGAAGGGGTGAAGGAAATCCGGCGACAAAAAGAAACGAACGCGCGGCGCTCTTCTGCCGAGAAGATCGGGGAATCAAAGCCACCACGCTTGGTCTCCTCCGCATCACCGTTAGGAATGCTCGCAGTTTTCCTGCTGGAGGAATGGAGACGTGCAAAGCAGAACGGTTTGATCTTTTTGGCGGAAAGTGAAGGCAAGGCCGAGCAAATCGGTGCACTTCTGTACGCCCTTGCTCCGGCCTGTGGTGTCATGGTGCTACCCCGCCGTGATACACTCCCGTTCGAGGCGATGGAGCCGTCCCGCGAGATAACAGGTAGGAGGGCCTCGGTAATAAGGCGTCTTGCTGGAGACCCGTCCCGTCCGCTTCTGGTGGCAACAGCGGAGGCGATCACTCAACGCGTTGCCGCTCGCGAGTACTGGATTGACGCCGTAATGCATCTCAGAATTGGAGATGCTTTCGCCGAAGCAGACATGAAAAAATTTCTCGACCGGGCGGGCTATACATTGAACGAGCGCGTCGAAGGGCCTGGATCTGCATTGTTTCAGGGGCAGGTAGTCGAGCTTTTCCCCGCGGGCTCCCTTAGTCCCGTCAGGGTCGAGACAAATGGGGCGGGCATCACCGGCATCCGCTGTTATGATCTCTATGACCCGACGGTCACGGCAGAGTTAAACGAACTCGTGGTTGATCCGGTTTCGGAACGTCCCCCCATACCTGACGGGCTTGATGCGCCGCAAGATCAACCAGACGTCAGGTTGGAGTCTCTTTTTGATTATCTCCCATCAGCGCGGCTTGTAACAGATGCCGGTGTCGATGAACGCGGGATCCTGTGGCTACAACAGATTGAAGAAGAAGGCGGAGTGCAGTCGACTCCACAAGAGTTTCTTACGCAGAAGGAATGGAACGCCGCCGTCCGGACCGCGAGGAAACTGCCGGAATCGTCAGTCTATGAAGTGGTGCCGCGCTTTTTCGAAGCGCCATCCCCCACCAGATCGTTTCGCCGGTTTCTCGCCGACAAAAGTGTTGACCGCATCCTGCTAACTGCCGCCACCGAGGAAGATCTGAGAATTATGGATCGGCGCGCAGGCGGTTCAAGCGATCGATGCAAACAGTTCAACGATATCGTAAAAAAAACGGCCGGCACGAGAATGTCTCTTATTGTCGACTTCGACCGCGGCTTTATCCATCACTCAACCGTCGGTTCTATCGCCATTGTGACCGCTTTCGACGTCCTGGGAAGCCGGGCGTCTCACCGGACTCCGATGGCGAGACTTTCAAGGCATTCGTCGAAGGGTTCGGCGCAAGTCGCGACTGGCGATGTCATCGTCCACTTCGATCGGGGCGTAGCGGTCCTTCGCGGCCTTGAGAGCATTGTTGTCGAAGGCGCTCCTGAGAGCGAAATGATCCGTCTGGAGTTTGCTGATAGCAAGACCGTGCTCGTTCCTGTAGAGGAGCTTGCATCCATCTGGCGGTATTCATCTGACCCCGCCGGTGTCAAACTGGACAAGGCCGATGGAAGTTCGTGGCTGAAGCGCCGTGCGAAAGTCGAACGAGACATCCTTGAGACGGGCGCTCATATACAAAAGTCTGTCGAGGGCCGCGCCAGGCAAGGGGCCCCAAAAATTGTGCCTCCAGTCGCGCAGTATGAGCGGTTCGCCAATCGATTCCTCTATTTTCCAACCGCGGATCAGGCATCGGCCATCGAAGACGTACTTCGGGATCTCGCTTCCGGCCTTCCGATGGATCGTATCGTATGCGGAGATGTAGGCTTTGGAAAAACTGAGGTTGCGTTACGGGCTGCTGCTGCCGTTGTATTTTCTGGGAAACAGGTGGCAGTCGCCGTGCCAACGACAGTTCTTGCTCGCCAGCACGTGGAAACGTTTAGAAGACGTTTCGCACCCTTCGGAATCGATGTCGGACACGTGTCGCGGTTCGCTTCAAGGCAAGAGGTGGTGGGCGTCAAAAAGTCCCTTTCAGACGGAAGCCTCAAACTTGTCATCGGGACCCACGCGTTGGGAGCCAAGGGTATCGCGTTCGCGAATCTTGGTCTGGTGATTGTCGACGAGGAGCAACGGTTCGGAGTTGCGGACAAAGCCAAACTTTCGGCGTTGAAGGATGGGATCCATCTTCTGACGATGACGGCCACTCCGATTCCCCGCACGCTCAGTGAAGCCCACGGCGGCATTCGAAGCGTGAGTCTCATCGTTACGCCGCCCGTTCGGCGCATCCCTGTTCGAACGATCCTGGACTCTTTCAGGGAGTCCACGGTCGCCGCGGCCTTGCGGAAGGAGAAGTCCAGGAAGGGACAAAGCCTGGTCGTTTGTCCCAGGATTCGGGATATCGGCCCTATGCAGCAGCGGCTGCATGCCATCTTTCCCGAGCTCCGCTTGGCTACGATCCATGGTCGTATGCGGGCGAATGACATCGATGAGGCAATGATTGCGTTCTCGAACGGCAGCGCGGACGTTCTTCTTGCGACCAATATTATCGAGAACGGCTTGGATCTTCCTCGTGCCAATACCATCGTGATTTGGCGGCCCGAGAAATTTGGTCTGGCGCAACTTCACCAGTTACGAGGTCGTGTCGGTCGAGGAAGCACGAGGGCGTTCGCGTATCTGCTGACAGATCCGGACGTACCAGCGACGGGCATCTCGTTGAAGCGACTGAAGACGTTGCAGGAACTGAATGGACCCGGCGCCGGCTTTGATATCAGTGATAGAGATCTGGATCTTCGGGGAGGTGGGGATCTATTGTCAGAACAACAGTCGGGACACGTCAAGGTCCTCGGAACGGCCCTGTACAAGCATCTGCTGACAAGGGCGGTAGCAAAGGGAAACAAAAAGGATGAGAGGGATTGGGTCACAGAATTGAGGTTGGAAATATCCGGCAGGCTGCCGGAGACGTACGTTCAGGACATCGATACTCGCGTCGAACTCTATGCTCGGCTCTTTAAGTGCACAACGGAAGCGCAAGTAGACGCGCTCCAAGATGAGATCGAGGAACGGTTTGGCGGTTTGCCGCCGACGGCCCTCTCGCTTCTGTCCATGGCACGAATTCGCGCCGATTGTAGGCGGTTGGGCGTTCTTCGGATTGAGGCCGGTCCCAATGCTGTCGCATTGACATTTCACCACCGCAGCCATTTAAAATTGAAGAAATCATCCAAATTGCGCGTGGATGACAGCGGCCGGTTGGTTCTCGACCGGCCCAGCGGCCCTGACGATCGATTGATGGTGGTCGAGGAACTGATCGATATCCTGGATGATGACGCAGGCGCCTGATATCGCATGAAGAAAGCTCCGTTGGATACCGAGTGGAACCTTTTGATGTTGCATTGATTACCGTCGCGACCGCAAGCTGTTTGGAAGCCAAAGGTGATCGTACCGGCCGGCCTTGCCTTTTCGAATGTGATGGTAGGCGCATTCGTCGTCGCCATCCTCTATTTTGCGCGCGAGATTCTCGTTCCGATCGCTCTGGCGGTTCTGCTCAGCTTTGTGCTGGCGCCACTCGTTCGCGCCTTGCAACGTCTGAAAGTCCCCCGCGCACTCGCGGTGATGGGTGCGGTGGGCACGGCCTTTATCATTACAGTCAGTCTGACCACAATGGTCATGGTCGAGGTCAACCAATTGGCCAACGACCTTCCTCGTTATGAGACCACGCTAAGCGAAAAGATACGCAATGTCCGTGACGCCATTGGTCGCGTAGGACCACTCACAAAAGCATCGAACCTGCTGAAAGACCTCGATCGAGAGTTGAACGCGAACGATCGGAACGAAGCGGCCGCGAAATCTTCGCTTCCGGACGGTGCCAAAGGTAAAGCACCTATCCCCGTGGAAGTGCACCAGCCCGACCCTGCGGCGTCGGAGACACTCCTGGCAATACTGCGGCCTCTGGTGACGCCTTTCACGATCTCCGGAATTGTAATCATTTTTTTGATATTTTTTCTGTTCCAGCGTGAGGACCTTCGAAACCGCCTTATACGGTTGGCAGGAAGCGACGATCTGGAGCGCACAACGGCCGCCCTTGACGACGCCGGAAGGCGCCTCGGTAAACTCTTCCTGACGCAGTTGATTTTGAATGCGACCTTCGGTGCGGTTATCGGTCTAGGTCTTACAGTCATTGGGGTCCCGAGCGCACCGCTTTGGGGCCTCCTCGCCATGGTTTTGCGCTTCATTCCCTATATCGGCGCAATCTTGGCAGCGGCTCTACCGATTGCCTTGGCTGCCGCAGTCGGAAGCGACTGGAGTATGGCGCTGTGGACGATCGGGCTTTTCGCCGTGGTGGAACCCTTGACCGGGCAGGTGGTCGAACCGCTCGTCTGCGGGAGGAGCGCAGGCCTTTCTCCAGTTGCGGTCGTTATCGCGGCATCCTTCTGGACGTGGTTGTGGGGACCGCTGGGTCTTTTGCTTTCGACACCCTTGACCTTGTGCCTCGTGGTTTTGGCCAGACATGTCGAACGGCTTCGGTTCATCGACGTCATGTTGGGGGACCAACCAGCCCTGACCCCCCAGCAAGCGGCATATCAGCGCATGTTGACCGGCGATCCAATCGAAGCAATCGAGCAGGCTCGATCCTTCCTCAAGGAAGGTTCGGTTGAAGCCTATTACGAGGAGATAGGGCTGGGTGCGCTACGGCTCGCTTCAGCCGATGCGGCGCTCGGACGGTTGAACGACAAACGGCTGGAAAACATCCGTCAAACGGTCTTGGAAGTCGTCGAGGATCTCGGTTCTACCCGGGTCCGCGCGGCTGAAAAATCGAAGGAAGGAGCGACCAGACAGGGAGCGGCTGATATTGAGGCGGCAAAGCCGAGACCGACAGTCGTCTGCACACCGGGCCTCGGCCGTCTTGATGATTGTGCAGCGGTGATTATGGCAGACTTTTTGACAAGACGCGGCATTGCCGCCGCAACGGCCGACGCCGCAACCGCCACCGAGAACGATGCCGCTGAAATCATATGCGTTTGCTTTCTCGAAAATGTCACGGCAGCGCGAGGCGATTTCACCATCAGAAAGCTTTCCCGCCAGGCCCCATCGGCCAAAGTCATCATTTGCCTCCTCGGAGACTTTACTCCGGATCAAGGCCGGGGCGATCCACACCACAATGATGCGCCGCGCACGCTTGCGTCTGTCCTGGCAGCCATTGATTCCAGTACTGATCCGCTTCAGCCCGCAGGAACTATCGATCCAATCGAGAGTTTAGGCTGCTCAGGATCCGGGGAGGTCGAACATGCAGAAGAACGCCAATCCATCGTTGGGCGAACTTAAACGGGAGACCGAACAGACTCGCGCGGGTCTGAGCCAAACCGTTGAGCAACTGCGAACCAGCGTTTCGGAAACGGCCAGCGATATACGGCAGCGGCTTAGCCCTGAATCAATCAAGGCCGAGGTCTCCGACTACGTTCGCTCTCGGGGCGAGCGTTTAGTCGAAGACGTTACCGCTGCTGCCCGCCGAAACCCGATGCAGGCCGTGGCGGTGGGTGCAAGTGTCGCATATCCGCTCCTGAGACTCGCGCGGGCCATTCCCCTGCCGGTCCTGATGGTCGGCGCCGGGCTGTTTTTTGCCGGCTCCAAGTCTGGCCAGTCGGCGGTTCAGAAGGCCTCCAATATCGCATCGGACCTCTCCGACGAAGTTCTTCGGCGGGGACATGACCTCTCTGACCAAGTCGGTGCGTCTGTCGCGACGGCACGAGACGCTGTGACCGATGCCGCAGATAAGGCGGGAGAAGTGATATCGACCGGTGCCGATCGGTTGCGGACTTCGGCGGGCTCTGCTGGCGCTGCCCTGAATGCACAGACGGATGCAATGCGCGACAGCACCGCCTCGCTTGCAGATTCCATCTCCGCCAAGGGACGCGATTTGAAAGGGAGCGTGGTCAATCTTGCGGACGCCGCCAGCGAACGCGTCAGGGGAATCGCATCCGACAGCTCTGCCACGGCGCAAAGCGCTCTGGCTTCGGGCCGTGACACGGCGCTTGAGACGGCTAGAGACCTTCGCGACAGGGCTTCTGCGGCATCCGACCGTGCCGGCAAGTCAGTATTCGAGACCATCGAGCAGAACCCGCTTCTGGTCGCCGGCGTGGGTCTTATTCTAGGAGGTTTAATCGCAAGCGCGCTACCTCGCAGTGATCTTGAGGACAACCTGGTCGGAGAGGCCAGCGAGGCTGCCAAAACCAAGGCGCGCGATGTGGCGGTAAGCGGCTTTGACGCGGCCAAAGGGGCGGCAGGAGAAATTTTTGAAAACGTAGCCCGCCAGGCGGGCGCCGAGGGCCTAACGTCCGATGGCCTTGATTCAGCCGCGAAGGATATTGGGCAACGCGTCCGACGTGTTGCAGAAGCTGCGGTCACCACAGCGTTCGAGCCCGAAAACACATCTACATCATCCGCCGGCCGAGGAGAAAATCATGGCTGAAACATTAGGCACAGAGAAAGGCACTGCATCGCCAGGGCGAGCAGCTTCTGCACACGCAAAATCCGATGAGGCTGCGGGCTCGATTAAAAGTCTTGCAGATCAGGCTTTGTCGGCTGGACAGGATCTCACCGACAAGGCGAAGGAGTTCGCGGGAAATTCATCGGAAGCACTCAAAAGTCATGCGTCCGATCTTGCGGACGCTGCAAAGGACGTGGCCTCGCAAACGACCGATAAACTCAAGGGCGCCGTCAATGATCGGAAGTCGTCCGGAGCAGAGTATGTTGGCACTCTTGCCGATACGATGCGCCGCGCCGCGCGTGAGTTCGACACCGATCTTCCAATCGCCGGCACTTATATCCGCAAGGCGGCCGAACAGGTCGACGGCGTTTCCGAAGGTATTCGGAATGGCAACCTCAATGATCTGGTGCGCAGCGCACAGTCGTTCGCCCGACGGCAGCCCACCGCATTTCTGGGAATCGCAGTACTCGCAGGGTTTGGCGTCGTGCGTTTCCTGAAGAGTTCTGCAGACGGCGGCTCGCCGTCCGGCAGCTCGACGTCTACATCGCGACGCGCAACGAATCAGGGCTATCGCGATGACTTCACAAACTGAACGTTCGATACCCGAACTTTTCGGCGACGCCATGGCGCAACTCGCCAAATTGGTCGGCAACGAGTTCGCGCTGGCCCGAGCCGAGATCTCGGAGAAGGCAGGGCAGGTCGGACGCGCGGCTGCAATGATCGGGGCCGGTGCGGTCGTCATGATTCCAGCTCTGGTACTGCTGTTGTTTGCAGCCGCAGCGGCTCTGATAAAAAACGGGTTTTCGGATCCGGTGGCCTATCTCTGCGCCGGCGGAGGCGCGGCTCTTGTAGCGGGGATTTTGATAGCAATCGGGCTCAATCGCTTGTCGGCTGATGCTATGGTCCCGGCGATCACTCTCCAGCAGGTTGAAAAAGACAAAATTGCCGCCAAGGAGATGGTGCGATGAACGAAAAGACGGAAAGCGGCTCGAGCTTCGTCCAGGATCTGCGGGATGCCGCCGGGCGTAACCCAGTTTCGGCGGCCCTGATCGGGATGGGCGTTCTCTGGATGCTGACCGGAGCAAAGGCGCCCCCGGCAGCCGCGCAGAGCGTTGTCCGAAGCGCCGGGCTCGATCGGATACCGGAAGCATTGGAGAATGTCCGGTCCGGATTGAAAGAAAGCGCAGGTTCAGTAAAGGGCGCCGCAGCTTCGACCCTGGATGCTGTGCGCGAGCACGGCGCTTCGACATTCGACAGTGTCGCTGATTACGGTCGCAAGATGCCGGAGCCGGGCGCCGTCTTCGACACAGCACGCGATGGCCTGGCCGAACTCTTTCGTGCTCAGCCCCTGGCCCTAGGAGCCATTGGTCTTGCCATTGGGGCCGGCATTGCGGCCGCGCTGCCAAAGACCGATGTTGAAGACGAATACCTTGGCGAAGTCAGCCGGACCGTTAAGACGCAAGCCGCAGAAATCGCCGGTCAGCAAGTGGAAAAGGCGACGGCCCTCGCCGGCGACGTCGTCGAGGCGGTTTCTGCGGAAGCACGCAAGCAGGGGCTGACGCCCGATGGCGCGAAAGCCGCGGTCGATGACATTACTGGACGCGTTGGGCGGGTCGTAGCAGCTGGCAAAAGCGTAGGCGAAAAGCAGTTCTGAATTTTGTTCAGTTAGTTCAAATGCAGGGAGAAGGAAATGAACGGTTTGATCTACCTCGTCGGCCTGGTTGTTGTCATCTTGGCAGTGCTCTCGTTTTTTGGGCTGCGTTAAGATGACCGTCGCCGTGGATCCGATTGTGCCGGCGCTAGATGCGCCAGCACGATATGCCAGCTGGACGCCGATCATCATCGGCGCTCTTATCGCGACTGCACTGTCGTCGATCCTTTTGGCGTTTGGAACGACCATAGGACTGGGCGTCACTTCTGCCGCGCCCACGTGGCGCGATGCTTCCGCCGCCCTTGCTATACTATCCGGCTTATATTTGATTATTCAAGCTGTGGTCAGCTTCGGCGTCGGGGGTTACATCGCGGGTCGAACGAGGACGGCGAGCGCGGCATCCCATATCAGTGAAATAGAACACCGTGACGGCCTTCACGGTCTCGCAGCATGGGCTCTGGCGGTCGTGTTGGGTACGCTATTGGCCGCGTTAGTAGGCAGCGCCGCATTGACTCGATCGGGCGCATCCATGCCAGCGGCCCGGATCAGCGCTGCGGAGCCACTTCTAAGCTATGAACTTGACCGCCTCTTTCGGCCCGCTCGCCGCGCAGCCAGCGTCGATCTTGCGCCCGAACGCGCGGAAGCCGGTCGCATCCTCTTGACCTCGTCCAGTCACTCGGGAATGGCCGATGACGACCGTGCCTACCTCGTTCAAATGGTGGCAGCAACGACGGGCCTTGCGGCGCCCGATGCCGAAAAACGGGTCAATGCGGCCATCGCAAACGCGCAGACGGCGATAGCTCGTTCCCGCCGTAGCACTGTCATTCTCGCCTTTTCGGTTGCTGCCGCTCTTCTCCTCGGCGCAGTAGCGGCATGGGCTGCGGCAGCGGTGGGAGGCCGTCATCGTGATGGAGCCCCGATGCCGCGTTGGCTAGGCGAAGTGATTTAATTGGCGTTTCAAGATCGGGAGGGCGACAGGGAAATTCGATGGGCGAGCCGCTATCTGTCGAAGCCGTCCTCGTAGCCTGTCCAGTGTGCAAGGCATGGCCAATGGTCGTGATAACGCGAAAATCATGGTCCTTGCGATTGACGGTAACCTTCGTTTGTCCAAAATGCCAATTTAGAGAAGGTCCCGCCAATCTACAAAACATCCGCTTGGTAAGGCCACGACATTCCGACTAGGCTCTTCCAAGATCGGCCCTCAGCCGTGCCCCAGGCGGGGATGGGTAAACGCGACCGCTTCAATGCTGTCGGATTTTAGCGGGCGTGAACTGCGGTTTTCCCAGCATTCACTTTAAGCCGGTCGCCGATCCGGAAACCGCGATGAGTTTGCCCCGGCCGGGCGCCAGGTCGTCGTCCAATGAAAGAAGGATAATTCGGGTAACGCCTCCGACCTCAGACGGCATTTCCTTCACCCCGCAATGGGCATCGGCAACGCGGTTGGCCGTCTAATGGCAGCGGCTTAATCGCTGGATTCGAACGTGCGATTTCCTGCCATTTCAACTGGTGCAGAATGCATTGCGCCCTACCTCCACCGACGTTGCTCAAGACACTGGTGGACTCTGCCCCGCATAGCACAAAAAAATATGCGACGAAACGGCCCTGCGGCCTGCCTAACTGCATTTGTTACTGGAGGTGGCTCCATAGCTTGGAGACACCATCCAATATTGTGCCTGGCATCGGCTCGCAAAATTTGCGGACGTCGTCATTCATGGTCTGCGGCTATTTTGTCTTGCCTAGCTTCTGCGCCATCTCAAGGTGGTGTTGGAGAGCGGGAAGCGTCTTGCCGGCCCAGTCCTTGAGCTTCGGATCCTCACCGCCCTTGGCGTAGCGTTCGAACAGCGACACCGCATCCTTGTGAGCGCTGACCTGCATAGCGTCGAAATCGGAGGAGAAATCGTCCGGTTTCGCGTTCTTCAGTTTGTCAATCTTGCTCTGGGCTGAACTGTCGAGAGAGGTTGGGATGGCGGCCTTGGCGTCGGCTGGCGCCATCGACTTCAGCTCCTCGGATGTTTTGGTATGATCTGTGATCATCTGGCCGGCAAAAGTCTTTTCCTGGGCGTTACCGCGCTCTTGGCCAAGCTTGCTGGCCGCGATTTCGGTCATGTCACTCATGGCAGCTTCTTTTACGAAATCGGCCGTTGTCGGGCTAATTCCAAGTGTGGAATTTACCCCGGTCTTCTCGCCGGCCGATTGCGCGAAGGCTGATGTTGAAACCAAAAGTGCCGCCGCGGCGATCTGGATAGCCTTCCTTTTCATGTCACGTGTCCTCGCTTTTTTGACCCGCTCACGCGGTATGCCTTTCCAACCCGACCGGGGCACGGGAGTTCCCGAAGCAGTGAGGGGTTGTTCAGATGGGGTGTGAGAGTCTTTTCGGCCTCTGCCACGTTAGGGCTAGCGAAGCGGCAGGCCGGGCAGATTTAATTTACATGGCGCCGGCGGGCTCCAGGAACAGGTAATCGAGACGAGCAATCCCGCTGTCTCGCAAGGCGAGGATCGAAACCTTCCCTTGCCGGCTGACACGGCTTGGAGAAGTGGCGATCTCCCGGAAGGACGCCACATGAGTCGCTCGATCGGCGATTCGACTTCGCAAGTTCCTCTGCCCGGCATCGGACATAGACAATGAACCAGTACGTTTGCATGGGCTGAAAGCAGCTTGGGCAACCCAGGGCTCCTTGCGATTATAAGAAAGAGAGGGCGAGGCCGCATTTCTTGCAGCAGGCCGACCATTTAATGGTGGCGAAGGTCCTCCACAATTCAGCGACGGCTCGTCCCAACCTGCGGAGCGTCTCGCCCAGAGAATAGCCCGGTGGGCACAGTTAAGAGCCCGCCGCAGGGGCCCATTTTGATTTGAGCATTGATGGCGCTCACGTCGGTTAAAACACTTGGTGGTGCATCTCACGGCGCCTGACGGCCGTTTTAATCTGGTCCGCCGCCGCGGTTAGGAACCAGCAGATTTCCCTCCTACCAAACTTTTTTCCCAGCCAAATACCGATCGTCCGTCCAGCGCGGGAGAGACGGCGCGCTCAATAGCAATGAAGGTCTCCAATGGCGGACCCTCGGCGAGGCGCTCGAGCCGACGCGCTTGGCTATCGAGGCGCCTTAAAGCCTGCATCTGCTCGTCTCGCCCAAGCTTGGCTTTCTGCACGGCTGATTTCATGACCCGAATGGTCTCGTCGTAGACCTTGAGGGGAACCGGATATGGATGGCGATCTTTCCCGCCGTGGGCCAGCGAGAAACGGGCCGGATCTCGAAAGCGGAAGGGTGCCCCATGCACGACCTCCGCGACCATGGCGAGTGATCTGACCGTGCGCGCGCCGACGCCCGGCGTGAGCAGAAGTTCTGGAAAGTCGACGGGGCCGCGCTCGGCCGCCGCGGCGAGTGTTCCATGCAGCCGCCGGGTGAAGACGTCGCTTGATCGGACATCGTGGTGGGCCGGCATGATAAGATGCGGGAGAAAGGCTTGCGCGGGCGCTTCACCCGAAAGGGCGGCAAGCTCCGAGACGATGCGGTCCGGGCCGAAGTCCGTTAGCAGCTCTAGTTGGGCGGCACGAGATTTTCCGGCGCGCCGGTCCGCCAGGTTCACGATCTCGCCCTGCGCCGGGCCATCAATCGCGCTGTGGGGCTCATCGACGAAGCTCTGTAGGTCCTCGGAATGCCAGTGGTAACGCCGAGCCTGCTTCTTGTCGCCGTTCATACCCTGCTGAACAACTGTCCACTTGCCGTCGTCGGTTACGAAGAAGCCGTGGATATAGAGATCGAAACCGTCCTGCACGGCGGCGCTATCTACCTTGGCGACCAAACGGCTCGCGCGGGTGAGTTTGGCACCGTCGAACCCAATGCGTTCACCGAGTACTTGTAATTCATCTGGCGTCTTTCGCGAGTGCCGGCCTCGGCCGCCGCAGACGTGGACGCCAAGTTCGTCCGAAAGTGGCCCCAGCCCGCGCTTGAGAGCCCCGATAACGCTGGTGGTGATACCGGAAGAATGCCAGTCCATGCCCATGACGGCACCAAACGACTGGAACCAGAACGGGTGGGACAGCCGCTGCAGGAACTCGTCGCGGCCATAGTGGTGGATGATTGCCTGCGTGATGACGGCGCCGAGCAAAGACATGCGCGTTGCTAGCCAAGGCGGCACGCTCCCGCCGTGCAAAGGAAGTGTTGCGCTGCCGGATCGTTTTGCCATCGAATCTTACAGTCCAGTTCGAACTAAAGCGTATCAGGGCGGTGGGCCGGCGTCAGGTCCGTCGTCCGCGAAATGTACCGGATACGTCGGTACCTCGAAAGCGGAACGTATTGTCCATAGCTGTCGCAAGGCGGCGGCCATCGTTGAGAGCGACCGCGGTGTGCGAGCAAGCCAGAACAACGACAATTCTAAATATACCGAGTGCGGAAGAGTCTCAGTGCTGAACTGCAGGAACATCTAGCGAACGTCAACGTTATCGGGCGGAAAGGAAACGACACATGAGTAATCCAAAAGTGGAAATGACGGATAATACCCAAAAAGATCCCGACCAGTGGGTATCAGGCGATGATCCTATGACCGGCGCCCAGGCATCCTATTTGAAAACACTCTGCGAACAGGCAGGCACTCCCGAGATTTTTGCAGACGATCTCACCAAGGCGCAGGCATCAAAGTTGATCGAGGAAATGCGTGAAAAAGCAAATGTGTGAGCAGTGATGATGGACGAACCGATGACTGAAGCGCAGCGGGACGAACTTAAGGCCCTCTGTCGGAAAGCGGACGTGCCCGACAAGTCAGGCGAGAACTTGACCCGAGAAGGTGCTCAACATTTTATTGACGATCTGAAAAACCAGATAGCCAATCGTAAATAATCGCTGCAGGACAGAGATGTCCGTTCCTTTAACCCCTAGCGCAACGGTCTTCCAAGGTTGCCGCGGTCGTCGTTGGGGTATGGCATTGTGGAATTGTCAGCCGCCCGCGGGCCTCCTGATGACTCAAGCGGGATCGAGGCCCGATATCGCAGGGGCGTTCAGCACATCTCCGCCGGGTCCAAAGATCGAGCCATGACACGGACAGTCCCAGCAATTCTCGAAGCTGTTCCAGTGCAGATGACAACCGAGGTGGGTGCATGCCGCGGAATGCTGGTGAATATGCCCCTCGGCATCGCGGTAGGCGGCAATCTTCTTCAATCCCTGGCGGATGATCGCACCTTGGCCGGGCTCTAGTTCATCCAACGAGCTTATCTCACCCGGGGCCACATATCCTGCCAGATTCTTGAGTGCGGTACTGTTTTCCATCACCCAATTCCTGGCGGCTTTGAGTGGCTTGCGCTCGGGCGCATAGAGCTCTGTCCAACTGCTTTCGCCGCCGGTAACGAGCGTGGCATTCAGCATTGCACCCATCACCCCGTGGGTCAGGCCCTGACCAGAGTCGCCGGTCGCGACATAGATGTATTCCGAACCGGGGTTTTTGCCGACGAAGCCGGCGTAATCGATTGTATCGAGTACCTGCCCCGACCAGCGGTGGGTGACGTCTTTCAGCATCGGCATTTTTTCCCGGGCCCACTGTTCGAGACGGCCGAACCGGTCGTTGGCGTCATCAGATTCGCCGCTCTTGTGATCCTCACCGCCGACCAAAACATAATCCTTGTCGTTTTCACCGGGCTGAAGCCGCACATAATGATAGGGATCTTCGGTGTCCCAATAGAGCGCATCCGGCAAGGCGCCGCGGTCGATGGCGAAACCAACGACATAGGTTCGGTAGGGCGACATCTTGGAATGCAGCGCCGTGCGATCAACAATGGGCGAGTTGGTCGCGACGACGGCATGCCCGGCGCGAATAATACCCCGCGCTGTTTTAACGCTCACTGCGCCATTTTCCTCCACGATCTCCTCTACCGGGGTATTGGCAAAGAAAAGTACCTTGCGCTTTGCACAGGCTTCGGCCACCCCCGCCAGATATTTGAGCGGGTGAAACGTCGCTTGCCGGGGATAGCGCAGCACATGGCGGCTGTCGCATCCCCTGAGAGGGACACCGACCAAACGCTCGACCGGCGCGCCTACTGCCCGAACGGCATCGAGCTCCTCGTCGATTACGTCGGCCGGCATATCGTCACCTTGGAACAGGTAGCCGTCCAGACGCCGGAAGTCGCAATCAATCCCTTCGGCCTTCTGGATTTCCTCAATACGATCGACCGCCGCGGCCTGGCTTTCATAGAAGAGCTTCGACTGCTCTTCTCCCTTTATCTTCTGCATCTCGCTCATCAGGTCGTCACATAGTGGCGCCAAATGAGCTGATGTGCGTGCCGTCATGCCGCCCGCTATCGGACCGCGATCGATAACGATGACCGACCGTCCGCGCTGGCTCAGCTCATAAGCCGTCGACAGGCCGGCAATGCCGCTGCCGATGACGACGACGTCGCACCGTTCGTCTCCTTGCAACGGAACAGCGTGCGGCGCCACGGCGATCGACATCCAAAGGGATTTGCTGGTCATTTGCGTTCCTCGATCCAATGCTTGAAAACGGCCCGACCCGTCGTCGGTTCCCAATCCGCTCAATTGTGCCTAGGATGGCAGAGGAGGTTTTGACGCCATGTATCTGATCGAAATTATGCTGCCGCTGCGCGATAACGAGGGCCGCCCGTTCGCCACCAAGACCTATCAAAATCTGCGCGACGAACTCACCGACCTCTATGGCGGCGTGACCGCTTTCACCCGTGCGCCCGGCGAAGGCGAGACCAAGACCGGCGGCGTCAAGGTTCATGACGACATCATCGTCTTCGAGGTCATGGCGGACAAGCTCGATCGCCACTGGTGGAAGCAATATCGGGAGCGCCTCGAAAGAACTTTTGAGCAGGACGAGATCGTGTTGCGCGCCACCGCATTCGAGAAGCTTTAACGTGCGTCCCGGATCTTGAACCCGATCAGCGTGGCAACCAAGGCAAAGCCGATGGCATTGGCGACGACAATCACGTAATCGCTTTTGAGAACGCCATACCCAATCCACAAGGCGAGACCGGTTGCCAGTACTGCGAGCGTTTTGGACGATAGATCGTTTGTTGATCCCGCGGGCAGCGCCTTCTTCACCTGTGGAATGTAGGAAAGCGACGTCAAAGCCGCTGCCAACAGGCCAATGGTGGTGATCAGCATGGAAGAAGACCTCGGTTCAACGCTCTGCCAGCATTTGCTTCAGCTTCAGGGCGTCGATCGGGGCGGCGCTCTTTTGGTCGTTATCGAAGAACACGAACACGTCGCACCCTTGCGCCTTCCAGGACTTGATGCGCTTGGCCCAGGCCGCCAAGGCATCCTTCGAGTAGTGTCCTTTGTATCGTCCACCCGGACCATGACCTCGAACATAGACGAAGTCAGCAGTGCGCCTCCAAGGCGCCGGTGCGTCATGGTGATCGGAAATGCAAAGCGATATGTTGTTCTCCGACAGGAGGCGCAGGATCCGCGGCGAATACCAACTGACGTGACGGAATTCGAAACTATAGCGCCTTTTCGGCGAAAGCATTCGAAGGAAGGCGGAAAGGCGGTCTGCATCGGCTTGGAAGTTGGGTGGCAATTGAAAGAGAACAGATCCGATCTTGTTACCGAGCAACGACAAACGGTCCTCCATCAACGCGAGGCTGTTAACCGAGTTTGCGGAGAGCCGTTTCCAATGGGTGATGAACTTTGACGCCTTCCACGTGAAGGCGAAATTCTTACCAGTCTGTTCCTTCCAACTAGTCACCGCTTTTACTGTCGGTGTTCGGTAGAACACGCCATTGAGTTCGGCAGTTTCGAACTGGCTGGCGTAGTATTGGAGTTGCGCTTTTACAGGAAGACCGACGGGATAGAAGGGACCCCGCCACGACTTATAATGCCACCCGGATGTGCCGATCAGGACGCAAGCCATAACTTAGCTCGTCGGATTCGAACCATTGCAGGGCGTTTCATGGCTTCATGATAACTTTGATACAACCGTCCTGTTTGGCACGGAAGGTTTTGTACAGTTCAGGTCCTTCTTCGAGTGTCGCCCGATGGGTGATCACGAACGACGGGTCGATTTCACCCTTCTCGATGCGTTCAAGCAGCTGAGGCAGGTAATGCTGGACCGGCGTCTGCGCCATGCGGAATGTCAAGCCGCGGTTGATGGCGGATCCCATGGGAATCTTGTCGAGTAAGCCGCCGTAGACGCCGACGATCGAGACGGTTCCAAAGTTGCGGCAACAATGGATCGCCTGCCGCAGGACATGCGGACGGTCCGTTCCCATGAAGGTTGCAACCTTGATGCGGTCGACGACGGCATCAAAACCGGAGCCGATGTCCGGCTCGGTGCCGACGGCATCGATGCAGGCGTCCGCACCGCGGCCATTGGTCAATTCCTGGATCCGGTCGTAGATATCCTCCTTCTTGAAATCCAGCGCAACGGCGCCTGATGTCTGGGCCAGGGCGAGACGTTCCGGGACGGTATCGATGGCGATCACCCGTTCGGCCCCCAACAGGAAGGCGCTCTTGATCGCAAACTGCCCGACGGGGCCACAGCCCCAGATCGCAACCGTCTCGCCGCCCTTTAGATTGCAGAAATCGGCGGCCATGAAGCCAGTGGGGAAGATGTCAGAAAGAAAGAGGACTTGTTCGTCGCTCAGTCCTTGCGGCACCTTGATCGGGCCGACGTCGGCATAGGGCACGCGGAGGTACTCGGCCTGGCCGCCGGCGTAGCCGCCCAGCATATGGGAATAGCCGAAGAGGCCCGCGGGGGAGTGTCCCCAAAGCTTCTCGGCCATCTTGTGATTGGGGTTTGAACGCTCGCAGCCAGAGAAAAAGCCCCTCGTGCAGAAGAAGCATTCACCGCAGGAGATCGTGAATGGAACCACGACGCGGTCGCCAACCTTGAGCGTCTTGTTTTCCGATCCGACTTCGACGACCTCGCCCATGGTCTCGTGGCCGAGGACATCGCCCTTTTCCATCGAGGGCATGACGCCGTCGAACAAATGCAGGTCAGAACCGCAGATGGCGCAAGCGGTGACCTTGATGATGGCGTCGCGTCCGTTCTGGATCTTGGGATCCGGCACCGTGTCGCATCGTATGTCGTTCTTGCCGTGCCAGGTCAGCGCTCTCATCCAAAAATCTCCTTTCTGCAAACTGTGTAGAGACAAACTCCGGAAGGAAAATCGGTTCCTTAGGTTTGCGGGAACGACAACCGAAAGCGGAGGTTAGGACTTGAACGATGACACCACAGGAGACTTGATATGTCCGCTAGCCGACCCTTCGCCATTGTCACCGGCGCGTCTACCGGTATCGGATTTGAACTGGCCAAACGCTGCACCAAGGAGGGATATGATCTCCTGATCGCGGCGGACGAACCTGAGATCGAAAAAGCGGCGGCTTCCCTTCGCGGCGGCGGCACCAATGTCGAAGCCCTTCAGGCCGATCTCGCTACCACCGAAGGTGTGGACCGGCTGTATGCGGCCATGAAGGGTCGCCAGGTCGATGCCCTCTTGGCAAATGCCGGGCGCGGTCTCGGCCATGCATTCCTGGATCAGGACTTTGCAAAGGCACGCCGGGTCGTCGATACCAATATCACCGGTACCATCTATCTGATCCACAAGGTTGGCAACGATATGCGGCGCCGGAATTCCGGAAGAATACTCATCACCGGATCAATCGCTGGCTTCACCCCCGGCAGCTTTCAAGCCGTTTACAATGGGACCAAAGCCTTCCTGAATTCATTTTCATTTGCACTGCGGGAGGAGCTCAAGGACACCAAGGTGACGGTGACCTGTCTCATGCCGGGCGCCACCGAGACGGAGTTCTTCCGGCGCGCTGAAATGATGGATACCGCGGTTGGAACTGGCGAGAAGGACGATCCCGTTGAGGTCGCCAATAACGGCTTCGATGCCATGATAAAGGGCGAGGGCGATGTTGTCAGCGGATTCAAGAACAAGGTTCAGTCTGCCGCCGCCAATGTGACGCCGGCGGGGGTTCTGGCAACCCAGCATCGCAAGATGGCTGAACCCGGCACCGCGAAGAAATGACGGATTTTCCTGAGCATATGGCGATGCATTGATCCCGGGAGAGATGTCGAAGGACCACCTTGGCATCGCCCAACGCTGGCGCGCGGCAGCATATCTCGGTCTCATCAGCAGTACATTCTCCACGGTTGTCAGCCAGCTGTCCGCCGCTAGAATCGGACGCGATGCGCTTGTGGATTGGATGTCCGTTGCCGCCATACCGGCACGCGATTGGGCTTTGACCACCGAACCATCGATCGGAGCCATCGCGGTCGGCATCGCATTTCACCAATGGGCCGACTTGTCTTGGGCGCTGGTCTTCTTCGGAGTGCTAGGAAAGTGGACTGCCTGCCGGGGTCCCGCATGGCTCGCCGTCGCTGCTTTGCCTTGGGCCATCCTGACCTCCTCACTCGAATGGTTCGTGCTAGTGCCGCTATTTCCGTTTTGGCAGCCGATCTTCACGTTGCAACAGCCGTATTGGATTGGCTTCCTGGTCCATCTTTCGTCGGCATCTATATACCCGCTATTCGCCTGGCTTCGTCGCTCGCGTTCTGAACGCGCGGCATTCGCTGGCAGAACATTCCTGAAGGTTTGGAGCCTTGGCGCGGTGTGCGGAATAATCCTGCTTGGGGCCGCAGCGTTGTTCGCCGTCCACGATATCGAACTGCCGTGGGCCGGGCGGGATCCGTCAGTAGACCAGACCTTCATTCGTCACATGGCGACCCACCATGAGCAAGGTATTCAGCTGGCCTCGATTGCCGGGGAAAGGGCGGCAGACCCGCATCTTCGCGCCTTCTCGAAGCTCATGGTCGCAAGTCAGAGGGGGGAATCCGACATTCTCGCGCATTGGTGGGCAAGCTGGTTCGATGAACCCATGCAGATCTGTTCGGCGGAAGAGCGCGCCTCAATGCCCGGCCTGCTCGACCCGGCGGAGGTGGCACGCCTCCGATCGACAGATGCCTCGAATTTTGATGGGCTCTTTGTCGATCTCATGACGAAGCATCACAAGGGAGCAGTGGCGATGGCGGATTCGCAATTTCGCGATGGGAGTGACCCGCGCCTGAGGATCATGGCGCACGCGATCCGTCATGAGCAACAAGGGGAGATAGCGCTAATGCACGGCTTGGACGGTGAACGTGCGGTCTCCTTCGCTTTCCGAAACATGTTTTCCGACAACGTAAATCCCGCAAGTACCGCGGGACTCAAGCGAGACCATTGAGCTGGCATGCCCGCATGCGCCGGTGCCTTTACAAGGAACCATCTATTTGGGCGGTCCTTATTGTGGACATGGGACGGGATTGGATCGGATATGTGGTGGACGGTAGCGAAAGAGGCTGCGACTAACTGGTCGAGCCATAAGGACGCAAGGCAAGGCGCCGCCCTGGCGTACTATTCCGTGTTTTCGCTAGGTCCCATTATCGTCATCGCCATCGCGGTGGCAGGTCTGCTGTTCGGCCACGATGCCGTCACCGCGCAAGTCATGTCGTCGATCAAAGATATGCTTGGCGAAACCGGAGCGAAGGCTGTGGAAGCGATGTTGGTGGGAGCAAGTCGCCCTGCTGCCGGTTTTATTGCCACTACCCTTAGTATCGGAGCGCTTCTGTTCGCCGCCATCGGGGTGGTGGTGCAGCTGAAGGACGCTCTCAACGTGGTCTGGGAGGTGGAAGAGGCTAAACTCTCGGGGCTTTGGCACTTCGCCCGCAATTACGTGCTGTCGTTTGCCGCCGTTCTCACCCTGGGTTTCTTGCTGCTGGTATCGCTGTTGGTGAGCGCGGGGCTGGCTGCAGCAGGCAAATACGCCTCCAATTATGTGCCCGAAGGATTGCTGCATGTTGCCAGTACGCTGATTTCGTTGGTTGTCGTGATGGCCCTGTTCGCCATGATGTTCAAGTGGCTGCCCGATGTTGCCGTCGGCTGGCGGGACGTCTGGCCGGGCGCGTTTCTCACCGCACTGTTCTTTGAAATCGGCAAGGCAGCGATCGGCATTTACATTGGCAAACAAGGGCTGGAGTCGACGTACGGAGCCGCCGCGTCAATCGTCGTCGTGTTGATCTGGGTCTACTACACGTCTCAGATCATATTGATGGGCGCGGAGATCACCCATAGTTACGCGCAGCAAAGTGGTACTCTGAAGCGCAATTCGTGAGGCCGGGCGGCCTTGATCCAGCGAAGCCGCCCGACTCAAGAAGCCGGCAGAATCAGGCCGCGGTCGAAGCCTTGGCGTTGACGCCCTTGCGTAGCGCCACGGTATTGAGCTTGGTGTTTGCCGCCTTCTCCTCATTCAGGTTGGTTGTGAGAAAGCGGACAATTTCGTCGTGACCGAGTTCTTCAGCCCACGCGATCAGCGTTCCGTAACGGCATATTTCGTAGTGCTCGACCGCCTGGGCGTTCGCAACGATTGCGGCGTCAAGCACTGACTTATCCTCGATCTCGCCGGCCGTCTCGTCGGCCTCCTTGATGATGCCGTCGATCGCCGGGCACTGGGTGCCGCTGGGCTGCTTGCCGAGCTTCTCGAAAACCCGTTCCAAACGCTCGACCTGCTTGTTGGTCTCCTCGAGGTGGCCCTTCAGCCCCGCGACCAGATCGCGATTGGTTGCTTTTTCGATCATCTTGGGAAGCGATTTGAGGATCTGCTGCTCGGCATAATAGATGTCTTGAAGACCATGGAGCAGCAGGTCCTCCATCGATTTGATGTCTTTGGTAAAAAGTCCCATTGCAGCCTCCTTTTCGGTGAAAGCAATGGAACGCCGATGTCGGTTCGCAGTTCCATTTCTTGAACAAGCGCAAACGGAGGGCAAATGGCCAAGGATCAAGAACGCTTCGCCAGCCTGCTGGGATGTGCTGCAATGGACGTGTGGGGCGATATGCCGCGTGACGTCCAGGAAGCGTTATTCGAAAGGGCGATGAAGGGGCATGAGGCGGAGCGCGCGAACCTTGCACGCCTGCTGCACGACCGTCATCCCCGGACCCTACATCCCGCCAAGCCAGGCTGAGGAACCGGATTTCGCCGCGCGAGTTTATTCATGCCGCCGCGGCTGGAATTTCAGGATGGCCGACCAAAAAATCACGACGACCGGTATTGCCGCTCACGGCGCTTCTCGCCTGCCGTCGGTGGAGATCGACAGTTTCAACATCGAACTGAAGGATGACGAAGGATTTCTGGGAGACCGCGCCAGCAAAGGCGCCTTCCGGGACATCCTGGAAAAGTGGCGGAAGCCGCTGCGCAAATCCGGCGAGGATCCTTTTGGCAAGGAGTCATCCGAAAATATCAGCAAAAAGGTATTAGACGCCATCCTGGTCGGCGACGACGCCGAGGCCTCGGCGGTCGTGCACAGCGCCATCGAAGACTTCGCGCAGCAGATGGCGCACGTCACGCGGCGTTTTCTCAAGACCAAGGCATGGGAGAAAACCGAACGCATTGTGGTGGGCGGCGGCTTCCGGGACAGCCAGCTAGGCGAACTCGCCATCGCACGAACCGAAATCATTCTGAAGGCCGAAAATTTCAAGATCGAGATGCTGCCGATCCGCCACCATCCGGACGACGCGGGCCTGATCGGCGCCCTACAACTCGCTCCTTCCTGGATATTCGAGGGGCATGATTCCATTCTCTCCGTAGACATTGGCGGCACCAATATCCGCTGCGGCGTCGTCGAAACACGCAGCAAGAAGTCACCGGACTTGTCCAAAGCAAGCATATGGAAGTCAGAATTATGGCGCCACGCCAACGACGAGCCGAGCCGCGAGGAGGCGGTGAAGCGTCTCGTCAAGATGCTTAAAGACCTAATTGCGAAAGCAGATAAAGAGGGACTCAAGCTCGCGCCGTTCATCGGCATCGCCTGTCCCGGTGTCATCAAGAACAACGGTTCGATCGAGAAGGGCGCGCAGAACCTGCCCGGCAATTGGGAGAGTAGCAAATTCAATCTGCCGGCAAGTCTGGTCGAAGCTATCCCGCAGATCGGAGAGCACGACACGGCCCTCGTCATGCACAACGATGGCGTTGTACAGGGGTTGTCCGAGGTACCTTTCATGCAGGACGTCAAACGTTGGGGCGTGCTCACGATCGGAACCGGGCTTGGAAACGCCCGTTTCACCAATCGCAACGGCAAGGGCGAGCGCTAGTGTTCCTTACGCCCGATGAATAACGAGCCCGAGTAACTCGCCTTACGGCTACACCATCTTTTCTGGATGATAAGGTTTTCTGCAGCGATATACTCCCCGGCACCGGACGGGCCGCTACCGGCGAATGCCGGTCGCGTAGACTTCGGCAGCCTTGGATCATGCTCGCGACAGCGTTCGGTGATTTGTCACCCATCGACGGTTCCGGGACGCTTGCCGGTTACCACCACGTCTGCGACCTGCTGCTTGCACCATTGCCAGAGCCTCGTCCGGCCTGCGTCGAGGCAGAGGATTAGCTGACCAGCGATCGCTGCCGACTGCGGCCAAGAAGCCGCACGGCGCAGTTCCAGGATGGAACGCTTTATGGGGATGACCGTTGAGCGGATAACAGCGCGCCGGGCGGGCAGATCCCTTCGACGGCCGGATGCGCGGCGGCCGGTCAGGGAAAGGTTTAGTTGAAGTCGAAGGAGTGGCTCTAGGATCAATCAGGTGTCGTCATTCTAGACGGAGACACGCAAGATTATGGCACTGCCGCAATCATTCGAGCCGATTTCAAATGCGGTTCATCTGTCCATCGACATGCAAAATCTATTCGCACCGGGCGGAATCTGGGAAACACCTTGGATGGAGCGTGTGCTCCCGGCGATTGTCGCGATAGCAGAGCTAAATCCACCGCGTACTGTTTTCACCCGATTTGTAACGCCGCTGCACGCCGAAGATAGACCGGGGCGCTGGCAGCGATATTTCACTAAATGGGAATGCGCGACGCGCTCGCGCTTGTCGTCTTCACAACTTGAAATCGTGTCGCCGCTATCTCGCCTGATCCCTCCGGCATCGGTCATAGATAAGCCGGCCTACTCCGCGTTTGCGGAATCCATTCTTGCAGTGTTTCTCCGCGATAAAAGCGTCGACACGCTTATCATCACCGGTTCCGAGACCGACGTGTGCGTGCTGGCCACCGTGCTTGACGCCGTGGATCTCGGCTTCCGAACCATAGTGGTCGAAGATGCTTTATGTAGCTCCTTCGATGACGGCCATGATGCCCTGATGACGCTATATCGCAACCGATTTTCAGAACAGATTGAATTGATGACGCAGGCTCAGGTATCCGATCTTTGGCATGAGCGGTGAGGGCAAGCTGTCCGGTATAATTACAAACCCAAATAGCGAAACCGCTGAGATGGGCCATCAAATGAACTTTAATTCAATCTACAGTCATGGCTTCGCACGCGTTGCGGCCTCTACGATTGTTTCGAGCGTGGCTAATCCAACCGCAAATGCGGCCGCGATCCTGGATGCCGCAAAAGAGTGTCACGAGAAATCGGTGACGGTCGCACTATTCCCCGAACTGTGCGTTTCCGGATACGCAATAGAGGATCTCTTGCTGCAGGATGCGCTTCTTGACGCGACCGAGCGGGCGGTCGCGACGATTATCGAGGCCTCGGTCGGCTTTATGACCGTCCTGGTCTTCGGCGCGCCCCTTCGTAACGGCTCTCGAATTTACAACTGCGCCATCGTGGTCCATCGCGGACGCGTTCTTGGTGTTGTGCCCAAAACCTATCTGCCGACATACAGGGAGTTTTATGAAGCGCGTCACTTCGGGTCGGGCAGAGATGCAGACTGTCTTGAAATCTCGATTGGTTCGATGCGCGCGCCTTTCGGCACTGATTTATTGTTTGAAGCCGATGACGTGCCCGGTCTCGTCGTCGGAGTGGAAATCTGTGAAGATATGTGGATACCGGTAACGCCGGGATCCGAACTGGCTCTCGCAGGGGCGATCGTGCTCCTGAACCTTTCCGGCAGTCCGATCACGATTGGCCGCGCCCGATCGCGCGCGCTCTTGTGCCAGTCGACTTCAGCCCGATGCCTCGCGGCCTACGTCTATGCTGCCGGCGGTGCGGGGGAATCAACCACGGACCTTGCATGGGACGGTCAGACCTCCATCTTTGAGAACGGCGTCCTGCTGGTTGAAGGTCAGCGCTTTAAGCCGGACGGACAAATTACCGTTGCGGATATCGATCTCGACCTATTGCGACAGGAACGCTCCTCCATGGGCACTTTCCATGATAACCGTTCAAATAGAAGGGACGGAAATTCCTACCGAAACATTCGGTTCACAGTTGAACCTCCAAACGAGGACATAGGATTCAATCGCATGGTCGAACGCTTTCCGTTCGTGCCCAGCGAGGCGAGCAGGCTCCAGCAGGATTGTTACGAAGCATACAACATTCAGGTCGCCGGACTTGTACAAAGACTGCGGGCGATCGGATCACAAAGGGTCGTGATTGGAGTATCCGGCGGGTTGGATTCAACGCACGCGCTGATCGTCGCTGCCAAGGCGATGGATTTACTCAGTCTACCGCGGGCGAATATACTTGCCTACACGATGCCGGGTTTCGCCACGGGCACGCAAAGTAAGCAACAGGCATGGGCCTTGATGCAAGCGCTGGAGGTCAGTTGCCAAGAACTGGATATTAAGCCGGCCGCGACTCAGATGCTGAAGGACTTGGGCCACCCGTTCGGCCAAGGCAAACCGGTTTACGACGTCACGTTTGAAAACGTGCAGGCCGGCTTGCGGACCGATTATCTCTTCCGACTGGCCAACCACTACGGGGGGATTGTGATTGGCACGGGCGATCTTTCCGAATTGGCGCTCGGATGGTGCACGTATGGGGTGGGGGATCAGATGGCCCACTACAACGTGAATTCCGGTGTCCCGAAGACGTTGATCCAGCATCTGATACGTTGGGTCATCTCATCAGAGCAATTCAGCGAGGAAGTTTCGCAAACCTTGAGCGCCATCGTTACCGCTGAGATTTCGCCGGAACTTGTGCCGGTGCAGGAAGGTCAGAGGCCGCAAAGCACTGAGGCTATGGTCGGCCCTTACGCACTGCAAGATTTCAACCTGTTTTATACCCTGAGGTATGGGTTTCGCCCTTCCAAAATTGCATTTCTGGCGATGCACGCTTGGAAGCAAGATTCCAGCGGCGATTGGCCGGTCGGGTTGCCGGCCGAGCAGCAACGCCACTACGAACTGACCGATATCCGGAAATGGCTGGAGGTGTTTCTGAAGCGCTTCTTTGCCTTCAGTCAGTTCAAACGGTCCGCCATGCCGAATGGCCCCAAGGTCTCTGCAGGTGGTTCGTTGTCACCCAGGGGCGATTGGCGGGCTCCGTCAGATGGCAATGCCGCGGCGTGGCTGGAAGATCTTGAGCGCAATGTTCCGCATTGAATGCATCGAGATGCTATAATTCGGGAAGTGCCCGCCGGCCGAATGATGGCAATTCCACAATCACGGCATCGCCGGGCGCAATGTGCCCGGTTGCTGTTACGACGCCGAGCACGCCGCACCTAAATCTGGGCTCTTGGTGTTTTGCGATCACCGCTCGCTTCAATCCCTTCTGAAAGCGATCAATCAGTGCACACGGGGTCCTTAGCCCGGTGAGTTCGACAATCGCCGAATTCCCGATTTGCAGTCGCGTGCCCAGTGGGAGATTGGTAAGATCCAGACCTGCAGTGGTTACGTTTTCGCCGAGGTCGCCGGGCGCCACGTTGAAACCGCGCGACGCCAACTCCATGAACAGCTCGGAGGCGATTAGGTGCACTTGGCGGCTATTGGGCAGCGCCGGCATCTTTTTCGCGAGGTATCTATGTTGGACGAAGCGACCAGCGTGGGCGTCCCCCTCCACACCGTGCTCTTCAACCAGCTTTATAGTGTCTTTGATGGATTTACTGAATTCGTGCTTCAGGTTTGACGCCACGGCCACGACAGTGCCCTCTAGGGCCATATTGATCGTCATATGGGCCATGATTTAAAAGACCGTTGAGCGCCGCCGCTCGTTCATCTTGGACGACAAGGGTGTGCCGAAGGAATCAAACCTCAAGACGGCCCTGACCGGACCATCATTCCTTCTTACCGAACAGCCCATCGACAACCTGTTTTGCGGTTTCACCGATGATGCGGCCGGCTCCGCGGTCGCCCTTAGCCATAGCCGACATGAAGCCGCGGGCCTGCTTGAGCGTGACGTGCGGCGGAAGCGGAACGACTTCCGGATCGGTCTTGACCTCAAGAACGACCGGACGATCGCTTGCCAGCGCTTCTTGCCACGCGAACGCCAGACGATCGGGCGAGTCCACGAAGATGCCCTTGAACCCGAGCATCTCTCCGAATCTGGCATACGCAAAATCCGGGATATCCTGTGAGGCATCGAATTTCGGATTGCCCTCCATGACGCGTTGTTCCCAAGTTACCTCATTGAGATCCTGATTGTTGAACACGCATACGATCCAGCGCGGGTCTGCCCAGCGCTTCCAGTATTTTTGTACCGTGATCAGTTCGGCCATGTTGTTCATTTGCATCGCGCCATCGCCAACGAGGGCGATCACCGGACGATCGGGATGGGCAAACTTGGCGCCGATGGCGTACGGGACGGCCGCCCCCATTGACGCCAGGCCTCCCGACAGCGATGCAGACTGGCCCTGCTGCACCCGGTAGTCCCGGGCGAACCAGTTGGCGCAGGATCCGCTGTCGCTGGTGACGATCGCATTCGCCGGCAGCAAGGGCGACATTTCCCAGATCACCCGCTGCGGGTTGACCGGACTGGCGTCCGCCATTGCGCGTCCCTCGAGCTTCTTCCACCATGCAGCCACGTTGCTTTCGATCGTGTTGGACCAATCCCTGTCTTCCTTGCGCCGGATCAAGGGAAGCAATGCGTTCAGCGTATTGCCTGCATCGCCGTGAAGATTGACATCTGCTGGATATCGTAAAGAAAGCATCGAAGGATCGATATCGATCTGCACGGCGCGGGCGCTGCCGTCCTTGGGCAGGAATTCGGACCACGGGAAGCCGGTGCCGACCATCAAGAGGGTATCGCAGCTTTGCATCAGGTCCCAACTTGGCTCGGTGCCCAGCAGCCCGATAGCGCCGGTGACGAAGGGAAGGTCGTCGGGCAACACGTCCTTCCCCAGCAGAGCTTTCGCTACGCCAGCGCCCAGGCGATTAGCCATCTCGGTCAGTTGCGGGAGCGTGCCACGCGCGCCAGCGCCTACTAAAATCGCGACCTTGCTGCCGGCGTTCAGGATTTCCGCTGCCTTGGCAAGATCGGCTTCCTCCGGCACGATCTTAGGCTTGCTATAGCCGACGCCCGAACGGGTGAATCCGTGTGCCACGGCCGGTTCGTCGTATTGCTCGTCCTGGATGTCCTTTGGAAGGATCAGGACAGAAGGGCCGTTGGACGCCTTTGCCACCCGGACGCATCTGTCGATGAGATGCCTTACCTGGGCCGGCGCGGAGGCTTCGTGTGCGAAGACTGCCACGTCCGCGAACATGCGGTCGAGGTTGAGCTCTTGTTGGTAGCTGGCGCCCCGAACGGTGGCCTCAGCCTGTCCGCAAATCGCCAAAACAGGCGCGTGGTCCAGTTTAGCGTCGTACAGGCCCGTGATCAGGTGAGTAGCGCCGGGACCGCCGGTCGATAAGCATGCTCCGATCTCACCGGTGAACTTGGCGTGGGCCACCGCCATGAAGGCCGCCATCTCTTCGTGCCGGACCTGGATGAACTCGATCTTGTCGGCTCGTTGCAGCGCTCCGATTACACCATTGATGCCATCTCCCGGATATCCGTAGATCCGTCGGATCCCCCAGGCGTGCAGCCGTTCCACGACGAAATCGCCAACTTTCATGAGGAGCTCCCGGTGGTCGCGGTGGCAGATGACCTGTCGGATAACTGCTGGTCACCGGCGGTGTTCCAGCCGCGGCAGCGGCGCATCTAGGCGGCGCTCGCCAAGGCCCGTCTTCGGCGCCGGAAATGCTGCAGGATCTCCGACAACGTCATCGCGTTCAAAACGCGGTCCGCCGGCACACCGCCCTTTCGGGCCATCTTGACGCCCCAGTGCATGTGATCGAGTTCGGGAATCGAATGCGCGTCGGGATTGATACTCATCATGCAGCCGAAATCGAGCGCGGTCTGATACCAGCGCCAGTCCAGGTCGAGCCGCCACGGATGCGCGTTGATCTCCACCGCCACTCCGTATCTCGCACAGGCGCGCAGCACCTGCTCGACATCGATTTCGTATCCTGGGCGGCGCAGCAGTTGGCGCCCGGTCATGTGGCCCAGGATGGTGGTATGAGGGTTGGAGATGGCTCGAAGCAGACGGTCGGTCTGCGCCTTTCGCTCCAGCTTGAACCGTCCATGGATGCTCGCCACGACGAAATCGAAGCGCTCAAGCACCTCCTCAGGATAATCCAGCGACCCGTCCGCCAGAATATCGGATTCGATGCCCTTCAGAATCCGGAAGCTTTTGCCGAACTTCTTATTTAGCCGATCCGCTTCCCGATGCTGTTCGTCGATCTGCTCCACGGAAAGCCCACCGGCGTAATGAGCGGACTTGGAGTGGTCGGCCACCCCGAAGTATTCGAAGCCGCGCTCAAAGGTAGCTTTGGCCATTCTTTCCAGGGTCTCGGTGCCGTCTGAGGCATCGGTATGACAATGCAGGATGCCCTGCAGGTCGTCATCGTCGACGAGCTCCGGTAGCTTGTCGGTCATTGCGCGTTCGATCTCGCCGCGTCCTTCGCGCAATTCTGGCTCGATGAAGGGCAGGCCAAGGGCCCGATAGATATCCGCTTCCTCGGCGCCTACCACAGTGCGGCCCCTATGGAGTCCGTCGGAGGCAAGCCGCATTCCTTTCTTCGCCGCGAGGGCCCGAAGCTGTTCGAGATGTTCGGGCGAGCCGGTCGCTTGGAGAAGGGCAGCTCCGAAGCGCTTGCGGTTGACGATGTAAACCTGGAGACCGGACGACGAGGGAATCTGAGGCCTTTTTTCCCGATCCGGCTTCGCGGCCACCAGGGCGAGATTGGCAACCAGTTCGCAGCCCCGCCTGAAATCACCGGCGATAGTCACGTTCTTGAGTTCCGGACGCGTCCTTTCTAACGTTGCTTTCGCATGCAGCAGCAGTGTGGAGGCACGATGGATGTGAAGTAGGCCTTCGCCGCTCCTTGCGATCGCAAGATTTTGCAGGATCTTGGTCTGCAATGCCGCACCTAGGCCCTTCGCCTTCTTGATGCGGTCCGCCTTCGCCGCCGCTTCCAGATCCGCAAGTGAGGCGATGCCCAAGTCCCTATAGAGCCTCAGGACTTTTTCGGGACGCAGTCCGGGGACGCTCAGCATCTCGAGGACGCCGGCGGGAATCTCCTCGCGTAGCTTCTCCAGGCTGGGATGAGTGCCTGTATGATGAAGCTTGGTGATGATGTCTGCGATGGCCTCTCCCACGCCGGGAAGTTCGGTGAGCCGCCCCTCCTCGATCAGCCGCTCGAGGGGTTCGGCAAGTCCGGCGAGACTATCGGCTGCGCGAGAGTAGGCCTTCGCCCGGTAGGGATTACCGCCGCGTAGCGCGGTCCGCCGCGCGTATTCTCTCAACAGGTTGGCGACGATTCTCGCATCCGCCTTGGGCACGACGCCTCTCCCAACCCTTGCGCTCAGCCCGCCTTATTTTCGCGGCGGATGCCCTTGAATTTCTTCTTGGCCGGCGCCTTCTTCTGCTCCATGAATTTTCCGGTGCTCTTATTGCGCTTGGTCCAGGTGCTTTCGCCCATCGCCTGGCTGCGAAGCTGGGTGCGCTTCCGGACGGCGCCCTTCCGGGCATTATCACCAGTGGGTTTATTGGTCGCCATGAGGAATCCCTCTCACTCACATTGTTCTCGAAATCAACGTAGTTCTTGGAAACCGGTTCCCGTCACGTAGAGAGACCAACGTCCGGCCTTCTAACAACTTAACCAGCCCATCGGTGAAACGATGGCCGTCGCCGCGCGTTCGTCTGAACAGGAGGCAGCATGGTGCTCTCGGGCTATATTTTTGATGTTGAGGGGACACTGGTCGACAGTGTACCGCAGGATATACTCAGCCTTCAGGAATCGTTGAGCAGATTTGAGATCACCGTCCCTTACGAGCTGCTGCAGCTCTATTCCGGACTTGATGGAGACCAAACCCTTCAACTCGTGGCCCCCGACTTGCCGGCCGAGGAGCGCAAGAAGGTCCTGGAAGTCCGGGGAATGATTTACGAAGAAAAGTACCTGAAAAGCGTGAAACCCTTCATTGGGGTGCGCGACGTATTCAAGGAGCTAACTGCGCGTGGTGGCAGGATTGCGCTTGCGACCGACTGTAAGGGGCCGGAACTCAAGCACTATCGTTCTTTGTTGAACGTCGACGATCTGATCGATGCGATGGCGTGCGGCGACGATGTTGATCATGGCAAACCGGATCCACGGCTTGTCGGTCTTGCGCTGCGAAAGCTTCGCGTTCCCGCTGACCAAGCTGTGATGGTCGGCGACACGCCGTACGATTCTGAAGCCGCGCTCGGTGCGGGGGCCCGTGCGGCTGGCGTCCTTACAGGCGGCTTCTCCAGAAAAGCATTGTCGGACGCTGGTTGTTTCGTCGTTGCAAGAGATATGCAAGATCTTCTGGCTTGCCTTGAAAACGGACCCTCCCACCTCGTCGCAGCGGCCGGGTAAGGCGGGAGCCAAAAAAGGAATGACTACCGCAGCCCATTTCCGCCACTGGTTCCTATGTTCGATTTCCGACAATGAAAAAGGCCTAGACGACCGGCTAGGCTGCGTTAAAATAGGCCGAACCGTAAATCCGGCGTGGGATGGATGAGCTTCGCGCAATCGAAAGACCAATGGTTGTTGGCATTCTATGACAACGCTTTCTACGTAATGAAATGGAAAGGCGCCGCGGTGGACGCTCCCGTTTGCTCGCGACGGGGTACAGCAACTTGCTGAAAAAACTCCGTAATGAAATCAAGCGGCGGCGTTTGCGGTTCACACCTAGTAGATTCGAATCAATAATATCAACTCAGTGGCAGTGAGGGGATGTGGAATGACCAAGATTGACGAACGCACGGCCGCAAACATGGACGTTGTACTCGAACAGGTTTGCCGAGAGCTGCCTCATGGCGGTGACCATGAAAGACGAAAGCGCATTGCGCAAAAACTTCTGCAAAGCGCAAGGAAGGGAAATGTTACTCTGGACGGTTTGCGCAATGTAGCCAGCCGCGCTCTTTCCGAACTGTCTGAGCAGAAGTCCGCTTAAAATTTTGCACCGGTGGTCGGGATCTAAAGCGCGGGAGAAAGCCCCATTTAGCGAAGATTTATTATTATCGAAAAATGGGAGCGGTCAACCGGTCGGCGTTGACTCGGAAACGGAGCTCGTTTTTCGATTCGGCTGCAAGGTTCAAACCGAAGGAACACGGCTGGCCTAAGCGCATTTTCCTTCCATGAGCGACTCTTTGCCGATCCTTTTGGAAAATTCAATTCAGATCGCCTGGGATTACCTTGAGCGAACCGGCGAGATCGACGATGGGGCCGTCGCCAGCCAGTTTCTGGCGGGCACTATTGAACATTTCATCCGCAGCGGCGAGCGACGCCGGCTGATTCTTTCGAACAGAGCTATCACCGCCTATCAGCGCTTCAGACGGGAACCCAAGGTTGCGTAGGTAGATAACTACGGCTGTCGAGCGCGCCGCTTGGCTGCGGTTTTAGGAGCAGGTTTTCGTTTTCGAAGGCTCGTGTCAGTAGGGCGGAGCGTCCCAGCGGGGCTGTCCGACCTGATGTCGATCCAGTGCGGAACGCTGCGAGCGGCCAGCGATTGAAACTGCGAAATCGCAGGAGCCAGATGCTCGTTGCTCACTGACGACCCGCCGGCTGGACCCAACGAGGTCGTGGCCGGCAATCGCCTAGCGAAACAGCAAATGCTTGGTAAAGCCCGCAGACAGACTGGCTTGTTCAGCGTGACGAAACGTCAGGTCTGCGGTCCATGTAGGCGGCCTTAAAGATCCCGTCCCCGCAGCCGCCGAACCTGCGGCGATTGCAGCGGATCGTGCGCGGGTAAGCAGGCGGTCCAAAAGTCGCCGCGACCTATGCGCAAAATCTGGGCCACCCACGGGGCGGTGTCGACCTGCTTCATAACATGCTGCGGAAATCTGATTTCCCTTCCATGGTCAAGCTCCTTGTTAAGCCGCCAGAGCCCTTGATGTTGATTTCAGGCGGTTTGGCTTGCCGCCTGGCGGATGGCGAGGCCCGCCGTCCAGTTCGCACAGGGCTTCGAGGATTTCATCGATGGTGACCGGCGCCTTGAGGCCAGCCGGCGCCCTCAGCGCGGGGCAGGAAGCGATCGCCGATGCATCAGATGCCCAAGATGCTAGGATGGCGCGTTTCTCCGCAATCGAAAGCGAGGGATGCGCCAGCACATCCTCTGGGTGATCGAAGATCGTACCCGGATGGAGCAATGCGTTGAGGTCGAATATATTGTTGTCGGAAGCGGTCGTCGGCCGCATGGTCTCCTCCATTCTTAGACGAAATCCAGCGCCGCGCGTCGAGCGACGCGCGGCAATCTTTTGATGGGTTAGGCCGCCTTGGCCTCGATCTGGTGGACGTTGGCGGGGGAGGCGCCGTTGATTGCGATTCGCCGCGGCTTCATGGCCTCAGGAATCTCGCGGACGAGTTCGATCTTGAGCAAGCCATTGTCGAACGTCGCACCCTTCACCTGGACATAATCCGCCAAGCTGAATTGCCGTTTGAATTGCCGGGTCGAGATACCCCTGTAAAGGAACTCGCGCTCGGTCTTTTCGGCCTTGCTGCCCTCGATGGTGACGACATTCTGCTCGGCGGTGACCGAAACCTCGTCAGGCGAGAAACCGGCAATCGCCAAAGATATCTGGTACCGGTCGTCGGCCAGACGTTCGATGTTGTACGGGGGATACGATTCCTCGGTGGCGCGCTGGGCCGTTTCGGCGAGGTCGAACAGACGATCGAAACCGATGGTCGATCGGAACAGAGGCGAGAAGTCATAAGTGCGCATAGCCAAATCCTCCAAAGAGCAAGATGGGTATGAGGCACCGGACACGACCGGTGCCCGTCTCAATCCCGGGCCCATAAGGCGCCCCGGAAGCCACCTCCCGAGGTGGCGACAAATGAATTAGCAAAATTGATTTTGGTTTCAAGGGGGCGAACAATTTTTTTTGGAAGTGCCACCGTGATTAAATTGGCCACCGAGCTGGCAATCGCTTCATTTTCGGAGCGTGGCGGAACTGGCCGCTCTCAAAGCCTACGCGCCATCGGTCCGGTCGTCACGCTTTTTTACCGATGGGTGAACTAGTTGGAAGAAAGCTTCCGCGCCTCTTCCTCATAACCAGCCGCCAATCCATAGAGGGTAGAAGCGGTCTGCTGGTCATCGACCGAAATAGCAAGTCGGCGGCACCGTCGCGCTTGCTCGCGAAGCGCCGCAGCGCGTTTGCCCGCGGTCACGTCGATCAACATATTAACGGCGCCATTGAACTGGCCCTGGGAATCGAAAAGAGGTGTCGGAAACGGCAGGAAGTTTACTCGTGTGCCATCGGGACGCTCGGCGACGGCCGACACGCCCCGAACGGGTGTTTGGGTGAGAATGGCGTCCGCCATTGGACACTGGTCGTGTGGAAGAAACGTGCCGTCTTCAGTAAACAGCTTCCAAGTCACGCACCATCGATCCTGGCCCAGCGCTGGCACTCTGCCGGCGAAGGCGAGGCACGCAGGATTATAATAGGTAATGACACCGTGGGCGTCGGTGACGTAAATGGCTGCGGGCAGCTCGTCGAGAGCGGCAAGCAGCGAACGGTCGCCGGTGTTTAGGACGTCAAGCGCACGAGCGAGAATGCCTTCAGCCGCGGCGAGCGAAATATTCATTTGGGGTCGCTTTCGTTCGCGGTCCAACCGGCATCGATCCTGAACGTTCCAGCAATTGATTCAATACAGCAGAATTATACCTAACGCATCATTAAGTCGCCTTTTTTCCATCGACGTCCGGAACAGGAACATCCAGAACATCGCGGACTTTGGCTGCAAGATCATTGAGACTGAAGGGCTTGGTGATCAGGTGCACGCCCTTATCCAAACGACCTTGGTGGATAATCGCGTTCCGGGCGTAGCCGGTCGTGAACAGAACCCTAAGACCGGGGCGCATCGCGCGTGCCTGGGCAGCGACCTGGGCTCCCGTCAAGCCACCGGGCAGGACGACATCGGAAAACAGCAGGTCCACCCGCATTTGCCGCTCTAGAAGGCGCAAGGCCGACGGACCATCATGTGCTTCGATAACGCGATAGCCAATTTCACGGAGGCTTTCAACAGAGGTGATCCGAACGTCATCGTCGTCTTCAAGGACGAGGATGGTCTCTTCGTTCGAGCCCTCGGCGGGCAATGTGTTTTCGAGCCTCTCTTCCACGGCCACCTCAGCAACCAGCCGAGGAAGATAAAGTTTTACCGTCGTGCCTTGCCCGACTTCCGAGTAAATTTTCACGTGGCCGCCACTTTGCTTGACGAAACCGTAAACCTGACTCAGGCCAAGTCCCGTGCCCTTTCCCACCGGCTTGGTGGTGAAGAAAGGCTCGAAGGCCTGGTTGACCGTGGCGGCACTCATCCCGACGCCAGTATCTGAAATACACACAGCAACATACTGTCCCGTCAGAACCTCGGCATGGTTTGCTGCATAAGCTTGATCGATATGGGCGTTTACGGTTTCGATGGTAAGTTTGCCACCCTCCGGCATTGCGTCACGCGCGTTGACGGCGAGGTTCAGCAAGGCGGCCTCAAGTTCGTTAGGGTCCACCTCCACGCGCCATAGACCGGCACCCAGCACTGTCTCGATCGCAATCGTTTCACCTAGCGTCCGATGCATCAGATCAGAGGCTCCTTGGACAAGAGCGTTCACGTCGATCGGCTTCGGATCAAGCGGCTGGCGTCGGGAGAACGCGAGGAGCCGTTGCGTCAGCGCAGCCGCACGGCGCGCGCCGTTCATCGCCTGATGTGCCGCCCGTTGCAGTCGGCCTGAATCCTGCGGCAGATGTCGCTGCAAAGACTCCAGATTTCCGAGAATGACCTGCAAAAGGTTATTGAAATCATGGGCGATGCCACCGGTCAATTGGCCGACAGCCTCCATTTTTTGCGACTGACGCAAAGCCTGCTCTTTCTCCTGGAGCTGTAGGGTTCGTTCTGTGACTTGCTGTTCAAGGGTCGCATTAAGATCTCGCAAGGCATCCTCAGCGCGCTTCCGCTCGGCGATCTCGCGGTGCGCAGCCTGGGTCAGACGCGCATTGTCGATCGCGACCGCTGCCTCGGCGGCAAGTCCCGCAAGACCGCTTTCCGACCGCTCGGAGAACACTGCGATATTCGCGTGGCCGAAAAATAACCCGCCTAATACCTCGCCGGAACGTGACTTAACTGGAACCGCAAGGTAACTCCGAACGGGGAGGTGGCCCTCGGGCATTCCCTTTCGCGGTTTATTGTGTCCGTAGCGCGGATCGCGCGTGATGTCGTCTGAACGCACGATGCCCTCGCCATTAAAGGTCGGCGCAAAAACCTGGGTATTGCGCGGCATCGGAAATTTGGAGAAAGCTTCCAGTGGTACGCCGGATAGCGTGTACAGCATGTAGCTTTCGCCGGCCTCATTGATCAGGTTGTAAAAGAACGCGCCGAACTCGGCGCCAGTGAGTTCGACGCCGGCATCCGTGACGATTTGGACGAGACGGCCAAGGTCAGTCTCGATCGCAAGTGCGGAGCCTGCGCGATTAAGAATTTGGAGAGAGCGTCGTTCCTGCTCGGCGATATCTTCGGCGCGCCGCTGCGCTGTTCGGTCCCTCACCACCTTTGTGAAACCGATTACGGCTCCCGCCTCGCTGCGAACCGGCGTCATCTCGCCAGTCGCCCACATTCGGGTGCCGTCTTTGCGGATGCGCCAACCGTCCTCGCCACCCCCACGACCATGTGCGACGGCGTCGGTCATCTCACGTGCTAGTTGGCCGAGCTTCTGATCTTCTTCGGTGAAAAGGCGGTCGAGCTTCTGTCCCAACATCTCCTCTTCACTCCAACCGAAAAGACGTTGCGCGCCGAAACTCCAGCTCGTTACGAGCCCTGTTCTGTCCGTGCTGATTATGGCTGTGTCGGTTGCGCCGTTGATGATTTGGCGCAACTGCGCCGCCGAAAGGAGCGAAGCTTCGGCGGCCGGGCCGCGACGTCCTGTCATGCTATTCTGCTCATTCGGAAATCATCACCCGTGCAATGAGTTTACAAGTACCGGATAATCGATCAACCCTGCCGATCAAGAAACCAGTTTTTCAAGCGTCGACGCCGGCGGCAAAACGTGAGGAAATAAAATGCGGCGAAGATAACTTCGCTCGGGTTCAAAGGTTCCATATGGCCGCAAAAAAACTGGCAAACGATAAGGCGTGTGCCGTCGTCACCCGACGTGCGGAGCTTGGAGCTGACGTTAAAAAATCACGCATTCACTTGGTCGCTAGCCTCGACAGGAAGGCTGCCCGATGATGAGAATACGTTTGTTGCTCGAAGCTCGTTCACCGTTGGCGCGCCCAATGAATTGACGGACCTTAAGTAAAAAATTTGGACGACGAAGCAGCTCTTCAGCGTGGCGATCCCTTCCCGGGAGCTTGCGGATGTCATTGCCGTCTGCGCGAGTCGGGCAGAGTCTTCCTCGGCTCGCACAGGAACATTATTGCGCGATCGAAGCTTGCGGCTTTCGAGCGAGCGCAACCGTAATCCAGCAACGAACTCCTTCTGGAGCGAATTCCAGCCGGGTTTGGCCGTCTAGATCACGAGACAATGCATTCTCTATCAGGCGACTGCCGAATCCCCGGCGGGCCGGCGGATCGACATGCGGGCCACCGCTTTCCTGCCAATTCAGATCGAGTCGATCGTCTTCCACTTTCCAGCGAAGTGCGATCCGTCCCTCCGGACGCGAGAGGGCCCCGTACTTCGCTGCATTGGTGGCGAGTTCGTGTAGCGCAAGTGAAAGCGCTAGCGCCTGGCTCGGCAAAACGTTCACGGAAGGACCATCGAGCGTCACCTGACCGGTTACAAATGGCGCGACTGCACGGGCAACCAGATCGGCAAGATCGGCGCCCACCCAACTGCGGTCGGTGAGGAGATCGTGGGCGCCGGCGAGAGCCACGATCCGCGCGTTCACCGTCGCGCGTGCCGATTCGACATCTGCCGCGCTGCGAAGCGTCTGATTGACGATGGATTGCACAATGGTCAAAGTATTCTTGACGCGATGATTCAGCTCGTTGGCAAGCAGCCGCTGCAATTCTTCAACTTGCTTCCGCTCGGAGAGATCGCGGCTTGCGCCGGCGATGGCGACTGGCTTGCGTTTGGCGCCTTGGCCCTCGAACTCCACGAGGCCCCAGGCGCTCAGCCACCGCCAATTCCCGTCAAGCTGTTTGACTCGGTACTCCACATCATATCGTCCGTCACCCTCGGGATCGAGCGCCTTGGACACCCGAGTCCACATGACGTCCCTATCGTCTGGATGGAACTTGGCCTCCACGCCATCCTTGTCGTGGAGAAATCTCGCCTCCGTTAGTCCATAAAGCTCTTGGGCGTTCTTATCGTAAGTGCAAACGTTGTCGGCCAACGTATAGCGCCAAGTGCCCATCTTGGAAGCAATCATGGCCAAGTCGAAAGTGCGTTGCTGATGCTCCAACGCCAGCCGCGTTTCGTGCTCGTGCGAGACGTCTCGAAAGCAATTGATCGCCCCAATGATCAAGCCGTGATCGCCACGCAGGGGAGCTACATTGACACGAGCCACCCATCGCTTGCCGTCCGGGTTTTGAACCACTGCCTCGACGCCCTCAAAGCTTTCGCCCGCCAGGACCGCGCGCGCCATTGGCGTCTCGCCGGGCGGGATGAATTCACCATCCAGGGTCTCAAGCCGGAACGAGCCGCAAAACCGCTGAGTAGAATCGAGGAGTCTCGGGGTTTGCCCCCAAAGCTCGGTGGCGCGTCGGTTAACCCGGAGGATCTGGCCATCGACGTCGCACGCGTAAACGCCCATCGGTAACGCGTCGAGGATTGCTTGGTCCAACTCCAGAAAGGATTCGAGGAGCGGCGCCTGGATCGGTATGTCAAGCTTCAACAAGGACATAATGAGGCCTCAGCGGTATCCCAGCAGCTTAGCAAGAGATTTATTCAGCAGCAATAATAACAGGCTGCCCGGTTGTTGGGGCCTGCAAACGCGGCGGACCGCTTGAACGGTCAGAAATTTCGCTAAATCCGATACCGCCGCAGATGTCGCAATGCAAACGTCATCAAGACCGCTTTGAAAGTTGCATCCGAAGACGTAGCATCGACAGCCGAACCGTGTACTGAGCAAGGAGGACTGAATAGGAGAATATATCAGGCTGATAGGCCCCCCGCCTGAGCCATCGTCTCTCGAGGACAGATGCGAAGAGGCCGCCCGTATGACGCACCGCGACCGGATCGCCCAGCATCGAGATAGATTGCTTGGAAGGCGAAGCCCTCTAAACAGAAAAAAGGCCCCGACGTTAATCGGGGCCTTTCTGCGTCTGGGGAGTACATCCGTCCCTATACCGCAGATTGATTGACCGCAGGCGCGAGTTTGGAAAGCGCCGCGTCGGTTTTCTTTTCCTCCTCGAGGGTCTGGTTCAGGAGGTTGGCGGCGTCCTTCATGCCCAGCTGGTTCGCCCACGCGATAAGGGTGCCGTAGCGGGCCATCTCGTAGTGTTCGACCGCCTGGGCACCGGAAAGCAGACCGGCATCGAGGGCCGAGGAATCTCCGAAATCTTCCATGACCTCGTCGGCTTCTTCGGTCAAACCGAGAATGGCGGGACAGGTCTTGCCCTTCGCAGGCCTCTTGAGCATCTTGAAAACCTGCTGAATTCGATCAACCTGACCTTCGGTTTCGGCGATGTGTTTTTCGAACGCCGCTTTCAGCTCACTCGACTTCGCCGCCTTGGCCATCTTGGGCAGCGCCACGAGGATTTTGCGCTCCGCGTAATAGATGTCTTTCAAATTCTCCTCGAAAAGGTCCTCGAGCGTTTTCGACTGTCCGGGCATCAGCCACCTCCCACGTTAAAAAATCCTCAACACTCCCGTAGCCCGATGGTTCCTGCATTTTGGAACCATATTTCTGATTCATGCATTGTCGCTCAAAAGGAGACTGAGAGGCTGAGATGGCAGTAAACAAACCTATTGGTGACAACGCCCGTAACGGCGCGGTGAAGAAGCGGAGCCAGCTGAAAAACCCGCTGACCAGGACTTCGACCAAGCGTAACAAAGAGGGCGGTCGGTTCAAGGCGGTCAAGAAAACTGCAAAGAAATTTAAGGGCGTCCGCCGCGAAAAGTAATGCCGAAATATCATTTCGATCTAGTGGATTCAAAAACGATAGCGGATGAAGGCGGGGCCGAGGTCTGCAGCGACATCGGGGCAATGGATATTGCCCAGGAACTCGCGCGC
>Ga0208994_1000002_pt1 | contig 23936 bp, 18 predicted proteins | sample MedBloCARef_O3_FD_187849 | JGI IMG/M metagenome (GOLD analysis project Ga0208994, IMG submission 187849) | Forest soil microbial communities from El Dorado National Forest, California, USA - Mediterranean Blodgett CA Ref_O3 (SPAdes) (version 2) | ecosystem: Environmental > Terrestrial > Soil >...
AGGAACCCCCATTCAATGGCGGCCTTACCTATGAGGGTCCTAAGGTAGCGAAATACCTTGGCATTTAAATGATGTCGCGCATGAATGATCTCACGATGCAACAGCTGTCTCAATGATTGGCTCAGTGAAATTGGAATGGCAGTGAAGATACTGCCTATCTCTAGATAGACGAGAAGACCCCATGCAGCTTTACTGTTACTAGTTACAGGGTATGATTTAACAAGTTGTAGTGTATAAGGTAGTTGACTAGACAAAATTGAAACACCTTTGCTTAGTTTGTCATATCGGTAGAATAGGTTTATCAAAAACTTCTTGTTAAACTAAAGTCTACTATACTAATCCGAAAATAAGGAGGTTACACCAATGAAAAATTAACAGGAATATATGAAATATAACTCATATATAGAATAATATATGTAAAATTAAGTAATTGGTTGCTCAGGAAACAGTGGCTAGCGGACGGTTTATGCGGGGCACAGATCCCATAAAGAGTACCTGGGTGTATCCAAATTTAATTTTGTAAAGGTGCAATATGCAATTAATTTATAATAGCTTTCTTAAAAAAAAAGATTGCTTTATATTTTATTATTTTATTTTGTTATTGGTTATATTTACTTAAAAATATTTTTTTAAGTATCTATAATTTATTCAGTTACATTTCTATTAGGTTAGAACTATAACATTTAAAATAAGTAAGATTTTAACTATATGGAAAATAGATGTATACAAGGTATTAATATATTAAAAAAATGTATAATACTTTTAGTTCTTTTATTAGTAAGTTTATACAGCTTTAATGCTTTAAAAAGCTAATAGAAGGATTTTTATATATACTTTCAAAGTTTAATGGCTTAATCTTGCTTTACTGTTTGACTTACACGTCTATCAGTTGCGTAAGCAGGGCATAAAGATCGCAAGACGCAGTAAGGAAAGGTCTTGTATTATTGAAAAAGCTACGCTGGGGATTAACTGTTAGTCCTCCAATGTCTTTTTTTTTTAGACCATTGGTAATATAACAGGGTAAATTTCAAGAATAACTTATTTATGTTTGTAAATTTTACGCTAAATAAGTAAACTTGAAGCGAAACTTATTTTAGCATTTTAATGTATTAATACATTAAAACAAGTAATAAGTGCGTTCAACGACTAAAAGGTGAGTGACTAACAATAATCCTTTATATAATCCCTGCATCTTTAGTTAAAACTATATCTAATATACAATATATAATTTATTTTTAAAAAGATTAAAAAATATTTTTAATCAAATTATATAATAATTTATGTACTTATCATATACCTTATATAATATAACATTATATAACTAATATTATTTTATAATTCATATGTTAAATTTATTAAACAAAAAATCTAATTTAATTGTCGATAATAAAAATATTAATTTTACTCAAAATAGGGATGATAAAATAGGATATCAGGAAAAAATTAATAGAGAAAATTTAAAAAAAAATTCTATTCAATATTATCCCTCTTCAAATAAAGAATGATCTAATAGTATCTATGCTTTTAACAAATCATATATTAAATCATTAGTTAATGCAGATAAAATAGTAAATAATCTATTTAAAAGTTACATTAATATCCTTACAAGTAAACTAAAAATTCTATTTAAACGTAGACGTGTTAGAAACAATCGTTTTTCTGCTAATAGGATATATATTAGTAGAGCTGAAATGAAACATACTAATGCTAAAGTTATTATTACACTATATGCGTATAATAAACAAAAATATATTTTCAACCGTAAAATAAGATCTATAGCTAAAAATATATATGCAAAAAAACAAAAAGAAAACATTCGTAGTTTTAAAAATCATATTAAAAGTATGGTAAAATTTTTTGTATCTAATACATATTATAATAGATTTAATATATATTTTAAGCATGAATTAAGAAACATACAAAATATGTTAAAATTATTTAAACTTGATGAATTAAAAAATGTGAAACAGATAAACTTTATTAAGTATAAATTAAAAAACATAAAAGATAAACATTTCGAACGTACATTTATAAATATAAAAAGAAAAGTAATTCAAATATACTTATACAAACGTAAGTTTAAACTTATAAAAAAAATAAAAAACATATTATCATATATATTAAAAAAACGATTTACTTCTCACAAATGAGGAATAAATTTAAAAAAAAGAAATAATTTATTGGTTTGAATATTATTAAACATAAATAATACATATCTTGTATTACGTAAAATGCGTAATCTTATGTTTATAAAAAAATTATTTTTATTAGAGGAAAAATTTTTTTATTATGCAAAATTGTTAAATTTTAACAAATGTAAATTTACAAATTTATTTTTGAGTTGAAAAGGCTTAGGATTGATTAGTTTAATAAGTCGAATCTACAATAAAAAAGTAGAATTAAAAATAATTGAATTAAAATCTATACATTTAAACAGTGATATATTTTCATCTGCTATAAGTTTTAAGTTAAGAAATAGAAAAAATAAACTATTAAGGGTATTAAGAAAGGCTTTATTAAAGGTAAAATCACCATATATACATTTACTTTTAACAAGTGATAAAAATATAAATAGTATTAATAAAAATAACTTCCTTAACTTTATAAAACAAAAAGTAGTTAGTGGTGTAAGATTTGAAGTATCAGGTAGATTAACAAGACGTTTAACTGCTTCAAGATCTATATTTAAATATAGATATAAAGGTAGTTTAAAAAATATACATTCTTCATATAATAAATTATCATCAGTTATGATAAGAGGTCATGTTAAATCTAATCTGCAATCTACAATAGTACATTCTAAAACACGTAATGGAGCTTTTGGATTAAAAGGTTGAGTAAGTAGTTATTAATATATGATGTTAAATATAAAATTATATTACTAAATTATATTAATATAATAATATTAAAAATCATATTAAAATATTAAATTTTAAATTTTTCACATTGCATTAATTAGATATAGTTTAAAGATGAAGAAATAGTCTGAACCATTCTGTAAAGGGTGGAATAAAGGGTTAAACTTTTTATTATAACGTTTTTGAACAGGCTAATTGCGCCAGAGAGTACAAATTGAGTGCGCAGTTTGGCACCTCGATGTCGGCTTAGCTCATCCACATGAATGTAGGAATCATGAAGGGTACGACTGTTCGTCGATTAAAGAGCTACACGAGCTGGGTTAAATACGTCGTGAGACAGTATGGTTTCTATCTTCTAGAGAAAATTAGAGTAAAATAAGGATAGCCCCTTCGTACGAAAGGAGTTGGGTATGGTAACCTCTGGTTTACCTGTTGTTTATATGCTTAATATTAACGAATGAAAAATTAATGATGAGATTAAGAGATATTAATTTCTTATATCAATTTGTTTTTGTAGGATATTACTTTTAGTTTACTCAAGTGTATATTTATAGTATAGGCATGGCAGGAAAGCTATGTTAGTTAAAGATAAGTGCTGAATGCATATAGGCACGAAGCTTACCTTAAGATACTCTTAAAGATACGTAGTATAACACTACGAAGATTAATAGGCTTTAGCTGAAATGACTTTGACGTTTTTAGGTATAAAGTACTAATTTAATTACTAACTAAATAACATACTTATCGCAATAAAAAATACTTTTATAATAGATATATAGCCTGGTTTGCATAATAGTAATGCACCCGTTTTGTAATCGGAAGATATGAGTGCAAATCTCGTACTGGGCTTATTAAATTGTTTGTACATTAATGCGGATTAATGTAATAGTAACATAACTGGCTCATGCCCAGTCAATAGGGGTGCAAATCCTCTGTCCGCATAAATATTATTATTTTAAGGCTATAGCTTAATAGGTAAAGCAAGCTGCTCATGATAGCTCAGATGAGTGTTCGAATCATTCTGGCCTTATTTATTATAATACTTATATTAATTAAATTTTTAATTGTTATATATATTTATTTATAAAATGTAATTCTTGTATATATTTAATATAGTTTATATGTAAAATTTAATATAGTTTATAGATAAAATTTAATTTCTGTAAATATGTATTTATTTTAAATCCGAGTGCTGGAATAGGTAGACAGGGCAAATTTAAGCTTTGCTGATATTATATCGTGAACGTTCAAGTCGTTCCTCGGATAAACATTATATATAGTTTTTAATATTTATAACAAATAACTTTAAATATAAACTAATAATAGACCCAATAGTCAAGTGGTTAAGACATAACATTTTCACCGTTATATACTCGGGTTCGATCCCCGATTGGGTTATTAATTTACTTACAAAAGGGTTTATGTTGTTTGCACATGAGCTTAAGGGGATATAGTTTAATTGGTAAAACTGCGATTTTGCATATCGCTATTTTAGGATCGAGTCCTAATATCTCCATAGATATATATTATATATAAATGCTAATTTAAAAAATAAAAAAGTTATTAACTAATATAGATAATTTTTTAATAATACAGCAATAATTTTATCTAAAATTTATTGTCTATCTAAAACTTATATATATAACTAATTTTCGTTTATTAAAATGTAATATACTGTAATATTTTGTAGTACAATCATAACGCGTTAACTAAATTGGTATAGTGTTATGCTACGGACATATTTTTACAAGTTCAAATCTTGTACGCGTTTTTATTTATTTAAATTTTTTATTTATAGTTTATATTTTAATCTTTACTATATATTAATATAATATTAATTAATACAATATGATATATGAATATAAAGTATTAAAAATAAAAAAAGCCCAAGAAGCTCAACCTGGTAGAGCGGAACTCTGAAGATGTTTAGGTTATAAGTTCAAATCTTATTTTGGGCAAAATATAATGTTATATAAATTATAACAAGTAAAATTTAAAAATAAAAGACAAAACATAAAAACAATGAAAAATGAAAATATAAAAACGATGAAAAAAGTTTTATATAGTTTTATAAAGTTTTATTTTATAAAGTTTTATATAATATCATATTAATGGGTATGCTGAAATTGGTAGACAGGTCCCGCTTAGGACGGGATGAAATTATCTCATGTAAGTTCAAGTCTTACTACCCATATTATCATATATATTTTAGTATGTAATACTATAGTTAAATTTAACTATAAATATGTTGTAGACTAACCGGTAAGTCATAAATTTTTGGTATTTATTTATAGGTGTTCGAATCACCTCAACATAAATATTTTATAAAAATAGTTAAAGGTGGATATAGTTCAATAGGTAGAACAACTGTATGTGGCACAGTAAGTTCCCTGTTCAATTCAGGGTATCCTCCCTATTTAATGAATTAATATATATATATTTAAGCAAGCCAGGATAGTTCAATTGGTTAGAACGTTAATTTCATGCATTAAGAATGAGAATTCGATTTTCTCTCCTGGCTTAACGTATTATTACTATATATATTTTAGTAATTATTGAAACCCTTATATAAATATAATCTTTGTTAAATATACACAGAAGTAATTTTCAAGCTCATCCTTTTCATTTAGTTTCTCCTTCTCCTTGACCACTGTACACTAGTATTAGTTTATTAACTCTTACTACTTCAGGTGTTTTATCTTTTCATGGATTTAATAATTCAGAATATTTTCTTACATTAGCTTTCTTTACCTTGGTATTATCTATGTCATTTTGATTTCGTGATATTATATCTGAAGGTACATATATAGGTAATCATACTTTAGCTGTTCAAAGAGGACTTAACATGGGTGTGGCCCTATTTATTGTGTCAGAAGCTTTATTTTTTGTAGCTATTTTTTGAACTTTCTTTCATAGTGCTCTTTCTCCTACTGTTGAATTAGGAGCAATGTGACCACCTATGGGTATAGAGGCGATCAATCCATTTGAATTACCTTTACTTAATACAGTAATTTTATTATCATCGGGTAATGTAAAACATCGCCCAAAATGGGAAAATGTACTAAAAATAAAGAATAAAAGTTTAACGTCTAATTTATCTATATTAACTACTGGTAGAATACCATCCACTAAACGTATAGGTCCTCATAATCATGAAGTCTTATGTTTATTGGTAGGGTCGTTATTAGGAGATGGACATATGGAAAAAGATTGTTTAGGATCGCGATTTTGTTTTTATCAAAAAGGAGAACACATAGAGTATGTATTATGATTACATAAATTCTTATTGAAACGTGGTTATTGTAAAGAAGATATACCTAAAATTCATAGTAGAATTATACATGATAAGTTAAATTATTACTGTAGATTTAGAACTTTTACTTTTAGTTCCTTTAATTGATTATACGATGGTTTTTATCCGACTTTGCCATCTGGACAAATAAGTAGAAAAGTTATACCAACTTGAATAGAGGAATATTTATCTCCTCTAGCTTTAGCTATTTGAATTATGGATGATGGGAGATGAATAGACAATAGAGGTTTAAAAATAGCTACTAATTGTTTTACTCTGAAGGATGTAAAATTTATAGCTTCAATATTAGAAAGAAAATATAATATAAAGACAGCTATACATTCTGCAGGAGGTATAGATCAATATAATCTTTATTTCCCAAAAAAAAATTTGCCTATACTAGTACCTTTGATATTACCTCATATGCATCCTTATTTCTTATATAAACTAAACATGGTAAAACCAAACATATCTTAACTATCTTTTATTTTTAATACATTTTTTCATAGTCCTATTATTAAAAATGTGCAATTTTCATAAAAAAACATTAAATAAGAATAATAGAATATCCTAAAGTATAAGATATTGATAACTGAAAAGTTATTGGCAATACTGATGAAAACGGTCAAAGATTAATGTTATAAATCAAGACCGTCGGCTTTATGAAAGGTCGCTACAGACTGGTTCATCGGTGGGTGGCTGAAATGCTGCTTAATGTACAGTCGGAATCTCTTTCTTTAGTGAGCATAAAGGACACAAGATTTTATATTAAATTTACAAGTTATAGATAATTGTCTAGGGTAAATACAAAATTAATATAAAAAACAGGGGTAATAGAAAAAAATAAAGTTATTATTTTGAGATTTGGTAACAGTAACATATGCTCATCATTCTCTAATACAAGGTAATAGAAGAGGAGCGTTATACGGTTTAATTTTCACTATTGTTTTAGCTATTATATTTACAGGTTTCCAAGGAATAGAATATTCAGTTTCATCTTTTACAATAACAGATGGAGCATTTGGATCTTGTTTTTATTTTGGTACTGGTTTTCATGGTCTACATGTAATGATAGGTACAGCATTTTTAGCTGTAGGTTTTTGGCGTTTATTAGCTTACCATTTAACAGATAATCACCATTTAGGTTTAGAATCTGGTATACTTTACTGACACTTTGTTGATGTTGTTTGATTATTTTTATTTATATCTATTTATTATTGAGGATCATAAAAATTATAATTTAATATAATATTATTATCATTATTATAATAATTAATAGTAATGTATAATAAGTATTTTATAAATTTATAAAAATATATATTTTTTAATATATATAATTATTAATAATATAATAATTAAATATTATATTTAACATATTTACGTTAAAAATTTGTTTTTTATTATCGTAACTTCTTTACAGTTCCTTATGCGTCTTAATAAAAAGATATTTAAATCAAATAATTTCAAAAATGAATATATTGATCATTCAGGGTTTTTGCATACTTCTAATAGAAGTTATTCAGTAAATCATAAAATTAGAAATGGTATAGGCAAAGTTTTTAATTTAGTTAATATTTTAAAACAGATGGGTCTTCTAATAATCCAGGTAGTTCTTATTAGGATAATAAATATACCAAATTCAGAGTAATTAGTTTTTATATTTATTGGTTAGCTTATACTGATAATATAAGAGTATTCTACTTTTGGTATAAGATTAACCCAATATGAATTAAATATAATTAAACAACCTAATAATATAAGGAGTATTATGGCAGGCTTATTATTATCTGATGGTTATATATCTTATAGCGCTAGAAGCAAAAATGGTTATTTAAGTTTAACTCTATCTCACTTATATTATGTTTATTTTGTATATAATATTTTATCTCATTATTGTACTAGGTAACTTGTGTTTAGAGAAAGACATAGATATGGTAAATCAATATTTGGTTTGGAAATACACACTAGATCTATGCTTTGTATAACAGAATTATATAGTTTATTTTATATAAATAAAACTAAAATTATAAAATTTTATGTGTATAACGAACTTACTTATATTGCATTAGCTCATTGAATTATTGGAGATGGTACTGATTCCTATTCTATAAAATATGTTGTTATGTTAATTAATATTCTTATTATTAAATATGATATACTTTGTACTATACGTTATTATAGTTTTCCCGTAATATATTTCTATAAAAGATATATGCCTAAATTGCGTTCTATTGTAGAACCTTTTATGCATATATCTATGATGTATAAACAAGGTAAAAAAAAAAAAGAGAATTGACTGAGTGGTTTAAAGTGATAAGCTTGAAACTTATTTGATTGAAAAATCACATCCGTTCGAATCGGATATTCTCTGTAATAAAAGAATAAAAAATTAAAAAGGTTTAATAATAATTGTGAAATATAGAAATGATAGACAATAACTTATTGATGTTAAGTGAGAGTCTAAAGAAAATAAAATTGCTAAATTATTTACTCCACATATATCGCTACCTGTATAAAAAAGGACATTTTTACTTTAATACGGTGAGATTAATATGCTCATTTAACCTAGACCTCTATTATAAAAAATAATTATTATGAAATGTATTACTTCACAACCGTTCGATAACATAAAAGTATAAAAACATAAAAAAATAAACATAAAATTAAACACATATAATTATAAACACCAGTTATAAACTTATTAGTGTTTATAATTATAAACTTATTTAATTTTACAATAAAATATAATAATTTATAGTGTATTGTATTAATACAATATTATTATAAGTATGCATTATAAACGGCTGTAGGTTAACTGGTAGACCTTTCGCCTTCCAAGCGAAGTGTATCGATTCGAATTCGGTTAGCCGTAAAAAATTAGTATAATAGAATTATATAATTCTATTATATAATATCTTTATAGTGATTAATAGAAATGCATAATAAACATTATACAAACTTATAAAAATATATAAATATATTTTTATTAATAAATTAATATAAAAAAAAAAATTATAACACAATTAAATATTATAATATAATTAAATATTATAACATAATTAAATATTATAACACAATTAAATAATATAACATAATTAAATACTATAACATGAATTATGTAAATAATAAATATATATGTTTGCGTAAAAAAAGGTTTTTTTTTTAACGTAACTTCTTTATAGTTCCTTATGTATATAGATAATATATTTGCCTCGAAAAATTTCAAAAATGAATATAATAGTTATTCAGAATCTTTACAAAATGAATATAAGGAAGCACAAAATATAAGTACATCTGCAATATCTATGTGAATGGAAAGATGATTTTTATCTTCAAATGCTAAAGATATTGGAACATTGTATTTAATATTTGCGCTATTTTCAGGGTTAATAGGTACAGCCTTTTCTGTATTGATCAGATTAGAGTTATCAGGACCTGGTGTTCAATATATAGCCGATAATCAATTATATAATAGCATAATAACAGCTCATGCTATAATAATGATTTTCTTTATGGTCGAAAAAGGCTTTAATATGTTAAATATGAAATTACAACCATCACTACAAAGGTACATTATAAATGATAATAATGTTGTAAAAATAGGTTACGATAATAACAATATTGTAAAAATAGGTAGTGATATTAACAATAATGATAATTACAAAAAACCTAAACATAAATATGTTAAGATTTTAGTAGATAACCCTTTTAATAATAGAGATATTATACTTAAAGTAACTAAAAAACAAAAAGGTGTTTATATATGGGAAAGTTTAGATGATAAACATAAGTATGTGGATCATTCTATTAATTTATATAATCGTATAAGTTCTTATTTTATGCCTTCTATACTTAAGACTAAAGCACGTAGAGTTCTACGTTATTTAAATAAGCATGGTTTTAATGATATGAAGTTAACTATATATATTATGGATGAAAAATCTACTTTAGAACAAGTAGTAGAATTAGAACAACATTTTATTGATAATCTAAAGCCAAATCTTAATGTAGATCTATTAGCTAGTAGTTCTGGGTATCACGAACCTATGGCTCAAGAAATACGAGAAAAACTTCGTAAACAAAGAGGTATTCCTGTGTATATCTATAAGGCTGATGATTTTACTTTATTATATGTATTTGAATCAAAACAGTATATGTTTGATTCAATAAGTATTCATCATAACACACTAAACGATTGCTTAATTTTAGGTACACTGTATTTAGATACTTTCTTTTTTTCTTTAGATTTAATAGAGGAATCTAGTAAAACTAATAAACTTACATTAGATGAGATTAAAACTTTAGTTAATGATAAACGAGATGTTTATAATGTTAAACATCCTGCAGCTAAAGCTATTTTAGCGGAATTTAAAGACGACTCAAGAAAAAATTTAGTCTTTTCTTCGTTAAATAGTTTAGCTAAACACCTAAAAGGTGACCGTCAGGTTATAAGAGATTATCTAACAGGAAAAAAATCAGGTTATTATCGAGGTAAATGAAAATTTACTTACCAAAATTAAATATATTTAACATTTTAAAAAGGCATGGCCGGGTAAGGTAGAAATATCTTACTTTCTTTTCACTATATGCTGGAATCCCTTTAGAGCTTTTGAAACTAGTATTGCAGACTTTATTTTAAATAAAAGCGGCAGAATACAGTTACATTTCAAAAGATTAGGCAATCAGCCGGAAACCAAAAATAAAAGGGCTTACTATAGCATTAAACACTTTTATTTAGTAGGATCCTCAGAGACTACACGTGAAATACCTTAGTAAATATTATACATATATTTAAAGGTAAAGATATAGTCCAAACATTAATAAAAGTTAATGAAAATGCATGCCAGCATTAATAGGAGGTTTCGGTAATTTCTTACTTCCATTAGTAGTAGGAGGGCCTGATATGGCATTCCCTAGACTTAATAACATCAGTTTTTGATTACTGCCTCCTAGTCTTATATTATTCTTATTTGCTAGTGGTATAGAAAATGGAGCAGGTACAGGATGGACACTTTACCCACCTTTATCAGGTATACAAAGTCATAGTGGACCTAGTGTAGATTTAGCTATATTTGGGTTACACTTATCAGGTGTCAGTAGTTTACTAGGAGCTATGAACTTCATAACAACAATATTAAATATGAGAAGTCCTGGTATAAGATTACATAAATTAGCTTTATTTGGTTGAGCGGTTGTTATTACAGCAGTTTTACTGTTACTATCATTACCTGTGCTTGCCGGTGCAATTACTATGGTACTAACTGATAGAAATTTTAACACATCATTCTTTGAAGCAGCAGGAGGAGGTGATCCTATATTATATCAACATCTTTTTTGATTCTTTGGTCATCCTGAGGTTTATATATTAATTATTCCAGGTTTTGGTATAATTAGTACAACTATATCAGCTAGTTCAAACAAAAGTGTATTTGGATACCTTGGTATGGTGTATGCTATGTGTTCTATTGGTATTTTAGGTTTTGTAGTTTGAAGTCACCACATGTACACAGTTGGTTTAGATGTAGATACAAGAGCTTATTTCACAGCTGCTACATTAATAATTGCAGTACCAACAGGTATTAAAATATTCTCATGATTAGCTACTTGTTACGGTGGATCTATTCATTTAACACCTTCAATGTTATTTGCATTAGGTTTTGTATTTATGTTCACTATAGGTGGACTTAGTGGAGTTGTTTTAGCTAATGCTTCATTAGATATAGCATTTCATGACACATATTATGTTGTAGCTCATTTCCATTATGTATTAAGTATGGGAGCTGTATTTGCATTATTTAGTGGATGATATTTCTGAATACCTAAAATATTAGGTTTAGATTATAACATATTATTATCTAAAGTTCATTTCTGAATTTTATTTATAGGAGTTAATGTTACATTCTTTCCACAACACTTCTTAGGGCTACAAGGAATGCCTAGAAGAATAAGTGATTACCCTGATGCTTTTGCAGGTTGAAATTTAATCAGTAGTTTTGGTTCAATTATATCTGTTATTGCTACAATATTATTTTTACATATTGTATATTTACAATTAGTAGAGGGTAATGCTGTATCAAGGTATCCTTGAGCAATACCTCAATTCTTTACTGATACATATCAAGCACTTATAAATAGAGCTTATCCTGGTTTAGAGTGATGTTTACAAAGTCCTCCAAAACCTCATGCTTTTGTAAGTTTACCTTTACAAAGTTCAGTAGATTCTTGAGTTATTACTATTTCCTTTATAGTTAATTATATTTTTAATAGTTGCATAGATTTTTGTGATGCACCAAGAGCTTGAGGTCTATATTTTCAAGATAGTGCCAGTCCACAAATGGAAGCTATAGTAGAGCTACATGATAATATTATGTATTATTTAGCAATAATTTTGTTTGGTGTAGGTTGAATAATACTATCAATTGTTAGAAATTTTGTTAGCAGTAAATCTCCAATAAGTAATAAATATTTAAATCACGGTACTTTAATAGAACTAATTTGAACAATAACTCCTGCATTAATATTAATATTAATTGCTTTTCCATCTTTTAAACTATTATATTTAATGGATGAAGTAACAGATCCATCTATAACATTATACGCAGAAGGTCACCAATGATATTGAAGTTATCAATATCCTGATTTTTTAAGTAGTGATGACTCATTTATAGAATTTGATTCATATTTAGTGCCAGAATCAGACTTAGAAAAAGGAGGCTTAAGAATGTTAGAAGTAGATAATAGAGTAATTCTTCCTGAATTAACACATACCAGATTTATAGTTGGAGCTGCAGATGTAATACATTCATTTGCTGTTCCTGCATTAGGAATTAAATGTGATGCTTTCCCTGGTAGATTAAATCAATTTTCTGTTCTTATAAATAGACTAGGTACATATTATGGTCAATGTTCAGAAATATGTGGTATATTACATAGCTCTATGCCTATAGTTGTACAATCAGTATCATTGGAAAAATTTTTAGCTTGATTACTAGAACAATAATGCACAAAACTTAAAAAAAATGTATTAATAGATAATAATACATTTAAAACAAATAGATATAATATTATATAATATTTTTATAAAAAAATATAAAGATATATAATTATATATACATAAGGAACTATAAAGAAGTTACGTTTTTATAAACATATATATTCTTTAATATAATTATAAACACATATAATTATAAACAATTATTTAATTTTATAACTATAATAATTAATAGTAGTGTATAATAAATTCTATACACATTTATAAAAATATATTAATATATATTTTTATTAATAAATTATATTAAATATAAAAACTATATTTAGTATAAAAAACATAAATAAAAAAAACAAATAAAAAAGATATTGCTTATTTTATTAAACATTCTATTTTATTAAGCAAAAAAAATTTGTTTTTATTTTATTTTTTATTAAATGAGAATATTAAAAAGTCATCCCATTTTAAAATTGGTTAATTCTTACACGATAGATTCACCACAACCATCAAATATAAGTTATTTGTGAAATTTTGGTTCATTATTAGCCTTTTGCTTGGTTATACAAATTGTTACTGGTGTAACACTAGCAATGCATTACAATCCTAGCGTTTTAGAAGCATTTAATTCAGTTGAACATATTATGAGAGATGTTAATAATGGGTGATTAATACGTTATTTACATTCAAACACAGCTTCAGCTTTTTTCTTTTTAGTTTATTTACACATAGGAAGAGGTTTATATTATGGATCTTATAGAGCTCCTAGAACTTTAGTATGAATTATTGGTACTATTATATTTATATTAATGATGGCTACAGCTTTCCTGGGTTATGTTCTTCCTTATGGTCAAATGAGTTTATGAGGTAGGTTATAGCCTCAAATGTATAATATTCAAAATATAGTAAATGATTATCTTTTTAGATTAGTATAATATTATAGTACTATAATCCCGGTTAATTATATCTTAATATTACATATATATATGTATTAGTATTTTATATTTATATATTTGTAATATATCTAATTTTATACAATATTAAATTGTATTAATAATTTTTTATAAAAAATTACATAATTTTTATAAATTGTACCCTAAAATATAAAATTATTATTTTTAGTGGTCATATCTTTGGTAATTAATTATGAAATATTTATCTGTAAAAACTATTGAAGTTGCTTTAAACAGGATAGTAATGGGTGATAATACTTTTGAACATAGAACTGGAACAGCTGCTAATAGTCTTGTTACTCATTATTTTCCTTTATCAAAATTTACTTGTACACCTGAGCAAATTCAAGATTTATCTAACAAAAAACCAGATTTATCTATAGAACGTTTGTGTGGTGAAAATTTGGTGCCACATTGTTTTGTTGAATTAAAAAGTGTTATTAGATCAAATTTTGGTGATATATTGGATCAATTATACGATACTATATTAAATACAGTAGATATTCAAGATGGTTTATTTTCCACTTTTGTAATTGCTATGAAAGGTACTGAAATAGCATTTTTTCAATTTTATTCTTATGTTTCATTACTAGACGAGTACAATATAGTACACTATAAGGGCTTTATACCATTAAATCAATTAATATCAGCTTATCCATATGGGGATATAAATGATAAACACGAGCTTATTGATTATCTTAAGTATATAAGTAAATATACTATGGCTACTGATTCTAATAAATTATCAAATCTTGGTGTTAAGTCAACCCATAAGATACCATTTCCTCATATATGGAATCTGTTAAACAAAGATCATGAAAATCATGTTCATGAATTATTTATGAATATGGCCAATAATATCCCGGGAACAGATATAGAATAAATATGTTTACTATGTTTTGAATATTATATATAGTTACGTAACATGCATATAAAGCAATATTTACTTAAAATTTATATAAAGTTATGTAGCGATGCTGGTGAAAACGGTTAAAAATGTTTGTTTAGCATCAAGACCGTCGGTAGAGTAAAATATCGCTACAGACTGGTTCACCGGTGGGTGTCTGAAATGATGCTTAATGTACAGTCGGAATCTTTTTTTATTATATTTTATAATAAGACACAAGGCATTCTAAAATTTTAGGGTGTACAGGGTTTGCTTTTTTTAAACATCTGAAGCTTTATAAAAAGCTAGAATAAGCAAATTAAAGATTTGGCGACAGTTATAACTAATCTTATGAGTGCAATTCCTTGGGTTGGACAAGATATAGTTGAATTTATTTGAGGTGGTTTCTCTGTAAATAATGCAACTTTAAATAGATTTTTCTCATTACATTTTGTATTACCTTTTATATTAGCCGCTTTGGCTTTAATGCATTTAATTGTATTACATGACAGTGCAGGATCTGGTAATCCTTTAGGTATTTCAGGTAATTATGACAGAATACCTTTTGCACCATATTATATATTTAAAGATTTAATAACTATATTTTTATTTATAGTAGTATTATCAATCTTTGTATTCTTTATGCCTAATGTTTTAGGTGATAGTGAAAATTATGTTATGGCAAATCCCATGCAAACTCCTGCTGCTATAGTACCTGAGTGATATCTTTTACCATTTTATGCTATATTAAGATCTATACCTAATAAATTATTGGGTGTTATTGCAATGTTCAGTGCAATATTAATATTATTAGTTATGCCATTTACTGATTTAAGTAGATCAAGAGGTATACAATTCAGACCATTAAGTAAAATAGCTTTTTATGTTTTTATAGCCAATTTCTTAATTTTAATGCAACTAGGTGCTAAACATGTTGAATCTCCATTCATAGAATTTGGACAAATATCAACAATAATTTATTTTGCATATTTTTTAGTTATAGTACCTATAACTAGTTTATTAGAAAATAGTTTAATAGAATTATCTATAAATAAAAATAAATAAAAAACATATAAAAAATATAAAAAAAATATAAAAAAAATTATAAAAATAAATAATTTTTATAGATAAATAGGTTCAAATCCTATACTATTTAAATGATCATTAGTTCAATATTATTATTATTATTATCGAATGCCGTAACATTAAGACGAGATAAATCTATACTATATTCAAGAATAAGTATGATAATTTTAATTTACTCTTGTTTAATAGGATACAATAATTTAGATTTTTCATTCTTGGAAAATGGTATAGGGTTATTTGGGGGTTTATTTCATGCCACGTGTATTACTAATGTATTTCATATTTTTATATTATTATTAAGTAGTATTATATTAGTATTAACAGCTTTTTACCCTAGAAATTTAAAAACTCAAGAATACAGTTCATTATATAAATTAATATATTGTAAATTAATATATTATGAAACAAGTATTTTAAATAAAATGGCTGAACAATACAAAATAATAGAATATCCCCTAATATTATTATTTATAGTTACAGGAGCCTTATTTTTAATGTCAACAAACGATTTGGTTTCTATATTTTTATCAATAGAATTACAAAGTTATGGACTCTATTTATTGTCTACAATATACAGAAATTCAGAATCAGCCACTTCTGGTGGTCTTATGTATTTTTTATTAGGTGGTTTATCTTCTTGTTTTATATTATTAAGTACAAGTTTGTTATATGCTAATTCAGGTACTACTAATTTAGATAGCCTTTATATAATAATTAATATATCCGACATAGACGTTTCTATGACTGATAAGTCAACTAACATACTGTTTTGATACAAACCTTATTATATACATATAAGTTTATTGATAATGTCTGTAGGATTTTTATTTAAAGTTTCAGCAGCACCTTTTCATTTTTGAAGTCCTGATGTGTATGATGCTATTCCAACCATAGTAACCACTTTTGTGGCCATAATCGCAAAAATATCTATATTTATATTTTTATTAGAATTAGTACATTATACTAGTAAATTAGTTTTTGACCTAAATTTTACTTGAACTACTAGTTTATTACTTAGTTCTCTAATATCTTTAATTATAGGTACAGTAGTTGGTTTAAGACAGTTTAGAATAAAAAGGTTATATGCTTATAGTACTATATCACATGTAGGGTTTATATTATTATCATTAAGTATACATAGTGTAGAATCTATACAAGCATTTATTTTTTATATAATACAATACTCTATATCAAATCTAAATGCTTTCATACTATTAATTAGTATAGGTTATTCATTATATTGTTATGTGTATGAAGACAAAAAAGAAATTGATACTAAAAAATATACTAATAATGAAGAAGTTGTCAATAAATATAGATACCAAGATGAAAATACTTCTCCTATACAGCTTATAAGTCAGTTGAAAGGTTATTACTATATAAATCCAATGATGGCTTTAAGTTTATGTATAACTTTATTTTCATTTGTAGGAGTTCCACCTTTAATAGGTTTTTTTGGAAAACAGATGATTCTGAGTGCAGCTCTTGATAATGGATACATATTTATGTCATTAGTCGCTATATTAACTAGTGTAATAAGTGCAGTATATTACCTATTTGTTATAAAACAAATATTTTTTGAAAAACCTTCTTACAAATTAAATCCTGTTTTAAACGACTTAAGTTTAAACTGCGTTATTAGTAACGGAAAAACTATTTTAAAAAAAACAATGCTTAAGGTTAATAATATTGTAATATCTAGTTCTTTAAGTGTAATTATATCTATTTTAACCCTTATTATCCTTCTTTTCATCTTTATACCGCAGGAATGATTAAGTATGTCAAATATATTAGCACTAATACTATTTAATATATAAATATGACCAGTACTACGTTTTTTTTTATATTTATACCTTTATTAGCTATTATATTATTAGTAGTTAATTTAATATTAGCTCCACATAATCCTTACCAAGAAAAAGATAGTGTGTTTGAATGTGGTTTTCATTCTTTTTTAGGTCAAAACAGAACTCAGTTTAGTATATCTTTTTTCATATTTGCACTATTATTCCTATTATTTGATTTAGAAATACTTCTAGTATATCCATATATTGTAAGTGGATATACAAATGATATATATGGTTTAATTATTATGCTAATATTTTTTGTATTATTGACATTAGGATTTGCTTTTGAATTAGGTAAAAATGCGTTAAAAATTGATAGTAGACAAAAATTAAGTTTATAAATATACTTTTAATATTTAATATATTTAAACTTGTGATACAAATTGTAAAATGTTATTTGTAATATGTTAGTTAATATATTTTAAAAATAACATAGGGAAGTCCGGAGCTATCTATATATATCTTTTTAATTTTTGTTAAAAATATAGGTATAAACCTTGGTGATTAACAGAAACTAAGCATAATAAAAATTAATTAATTAGTATTTTATTACTTTGAACTGAAAAGCCTATATTTAGCTTTTGTTTAGATTAATATTACATAAACAGGACTCGGCTTAATTGTATTCAGTTATATAATATCATTTTTTAGCTTTCTATCATTTATATGTTTTTTGTAATTTATATCTTTTCTTAATAATATTTAACTTATTTATATTTGATATTCAAATTGTATAACTTTTTTTTGTATCGAATCTATAGTTAAATTTAACCTAATCATCTAAAGTATGTTATAGATATGTATATATATTTTTGTAGCTATATATATTTTTGTAACTATATATTTTTGTAACTTTAGACTTAGCTTATAATAAATATAATGTTATATTTACCCACAATAATATCTATAATTGAAGTATTAATTGTTGTTGTTCCTGCTTTATTAGTTGTAGCTTTTGTAACAATAGCTGAAAGAAAAACAATGGCTAGTATGCAAAGAAGATTGGGGCCTAATTCAGTAGGTTGATATGGTCTTCTTCAAGCATTTGCAGATGCTCTTAAACTTTTATTAAAAGAGTATGTATCTCCAACACAAGCTAACTTAATATTATTTTTCCTTGGTCCAATAATAACTTTAATTTTTTCATTGTTAGGTTATGCCATTATACCTTACGGTCCTGGTTTAACAATAATGGATTATAATCTTGGTATACTATATATTTTAGCTGTATCTTCATTGTCTACATATGGTATACTTTTAGCAGGTTGATCTGCCAATTCTAAGTATGCTTTTTTAGGATCATTAAGAAGTACAGCTCAATTAATTAGTTATGAGTTAATTTTAAGTTCTGCTATATTATTGGTTGTTTTATTAGCTGGTAGTCTAGATATAACTGTAATTATAGAAGCTCAAAGAGCTATTTGATATATAGTACCTTTATTTCCTATATTTGTTATATTCTTTATAGGATCCATTGCAGAAACTAACAGAGCTCCTTTTGATTTAGCAGAAGCTGAATCAGAATTAGTTAGTGGATTTATGACAGAACATTCTGCAGTTATATTTGTGTTTTTCTTTTTGGCTGAATATGCTAGTATAGTACTTATATGTATATTAAATAGTATACTATTTTTAGGTGGTTATTTATTTGATTTCAATTTCTTTCTTTCTCCTTTTATGTATCTTTTACAATTTATTGATTTTGATGCTTGATTACGTATAACAAATAACCAGTTTAATTATGAATCTAACTATGAAGTTTCTTATAATCCACTAGTAGAAGGTATATTATGCAGTGTGGTTATAGGGTTTAAAGCTTGTATAATGATATTTATATTTATATGAGCTAGAGCTTCTTTCCCAAGAATACGTTTTGATCAATTAATGTCCTTTTGTTGAACTGTTTTACTGCCAGTAGTTATTGCTTTTATTATATTAATTCCTTGTATTTTATATAGTTTTGAAATTATACCTAGTAATATACCTTTATTATAAAAAGGCATATGGTATAAAAAATATAAAAAAAAATAAAACAAATAATGTATTTAAAATGTATCTACTCATTTAAAATAAAAAAAAATATTATTAAAGTTAAATTATATTTCCAATTTCTTGAAAATATAATGATTAAACATATTATATATATATATACATAATGAATTTATCACTAATACTATTTATAATAGGAATATTGGGTTTTGTATTAAATAGAAAAAATATTATATTAATGCTTATTTCAATTGAAATAATGCTATTAGCTATTACGTTTTTAATTTTAGTAAGTTCACTTAGCTTTGATGATATATTAGGCCAAACATATGCTATATATATAATAGCGATAGCTGGAGCTGAATCAGCTATAGGTTTAGGTATATTAGTTGCTTTTTACAGATTAAGAGGAAGTATTGCAATAGAATTTAAGTAATGTATCTAGTTATAATTATCTTACCACTATTAGGATCAATAGCTGCTGGTTTTTTTGGTAGAAAAATTGGAGTTAATGGAGCTCAATTTATAACATGTAGTGCAGTTATAATTACGACAATGTTAGCTGTAATAGCTTTTTTTGAAGTTGGATTAAACAATATACCTGTGTCAATACAAGTATTTAGATGAATCGATTCGGAATCACTTAATGTGTCATGAGGGTTTCATTTTGATTCATTAACGGTTTCTATGTTAATACCCGTACTAATTGTTTCATCTTTAGTGCATATATATTCAATAGGATATATGAGTCATGATCCTCGGGAAGACGTTTTGGGAAAACGTTCTTATATTTATGGGGATAAACTGTCAAACTCCGGGGAACTCCTAAAGCTTAAGGTACCAAACTATATATGAAAGTGTATAAGTGGCTGAATTAATTACTCAGGTAAGGTAACAAGCCCTAAGATGAGTGAAAACAAAATGGACAATCGCGGATCTAAATCAGATTTCAGATCAAATTTGAAATATGTAAAAGAGCAACGAGTAGACGGCAGTTGATGTATTAAAAGTAGATTAATGCATTTAAGGTATACTCTTAAAGGTTTCGAAAGAAACTGTTCACTCAAAATCCCTTCTAAACAATTAATTGTCAAAAGATTCTCTTCTACTTTAATATCTTCTGTTAAACCTTGATTTTTATCTGGTATAATAGATGCAGAAGGTTCATTTACTATAATAATAGATAAAAATCAAATCCGTAAATTAGGATGACGTGTACAATCGAAATTTCAAATAGGACTACATATTCGGGATCTTAATCTATTAAACCAGCTACAAAAACATTTAGAAGGAATTGGTACAATACATATAGATCAAACTAGAAACCGGGTAAATTATTCAATTGATTCTGCTAAAGAGTTAAATAAGCTATTTGTTCATTTAGAACGTTTCCCTTTATTAACACAAAAAGCTGCGGATTTCATTTTATTTAAACAAGCTGTAAATCTTATGAATAATAAAGTTCATCTTACTCTCGAAGGTTTAAATCAAATAGTAAATATAAAAGCCTCTATGAACCTAGGTCTATCAGATAAGTTAAAAGCAGAGTTTAAAGGATACAGTCCAGTTGAAAAACCGGTAGTTAATAATGAAAAAACTCCTGACCCTTCTTGAATAGCAGGTTTTGTGAGTGGGGAAGGAAATTTTGATGTCCATATCGCCAAGGGTACTACTAAAATAGGATATCGAGTTCAGTTGAGATTTAGAATAACTCAACATATAAGAGATATAAAACTAATGGAAAGTATAATGCTTTTATTAGGGTCAGGTAGTATCTACAAATATCCTAAACAATCGGCTATTAACATAACAATTATGAATTCTTCAGATATTAGTAATAAAATAATTCCTTTCTTTAATGAATACCCTATTATGGGTGTAAAATTATATGATTATCTTGATTGATGTAAAATTCATAATTTAATATTAGATGGTTCTCATTTAACACCTGAGGGTATTAATATTATTCGTAACATAAAAGCTGGGATGAACAAGGGTAGAGATTTTACTTTAAACAATTAATTGCAAGATAAATTTGAGAAAATATGCATAACCAAAGATTTTTTAGTTATTTGAGCTTATTTACATTTATGATGATAATTCTTGTAACAGCTAATAATTTTTTATTAATGTTTGTAGGTTGAGAAGGTGTGGGTATATGTTCATATCTTTTAGTATGTTTTTGGTTTACTAGAATAGCAGCTAATCAAAGTTCTTTATCAGCTTTTTTAACTAATAGAGTAGGTGATTGTTTTTTAACTATTGGTATGTTTGCAATTTTATGATCTTTTGGTAATATTGATTATTCTACAGTATTCTCATTAGCTCCTTATATTAATGAAAAGGTTATTACTATTATAGGTATATGCTTATTAATAGGAGCTATGGCTAAAAGTTCTCAAGTTGGATTACATGTATGGTTGCCAATGGCTATGGAGGGACCTACACCTGTATCGGCATTAATACATGCGGCTACTATGGTTACTGCAGGTGTATACTTATTAATGCGTACATCACCTTTAATAGAATATAGCTCAACTGTGTTAATGCTATGCTTGTGTTTAGGTGCTGTTACAACTGTATTTAGTTCACTTATTGGTCTATTCCAACAAGATATTAAAAAGGTTATAGCTTATTCAACCATGAGCCAATTAGGTATGATGGTTATAGCCGTAGGTTTATCTTGTTATAATATAGCTTTATTTCATTTAATAAATCATGCTTTTTACAAAGGTCTTCTTTTTTTAGGAGCCGGAGCAGTAATTCATGCTGTAGCTGATAATCAAGACTTTAGAAAATATGGAGGATTAAGACCTTTTTTACCACTAACTTATTCAGTTATGCTAATTGCTTCTCTTAGTTTAGTGGCATTTCCTTTTATGACAGGATTTTATTCTAAAGATTTTATACTTGAATCTGCATATGGTCAATACTATTACTCAAGTACTGTTGTATACATGATAGCTACAATAGGAGCTATGTTTACTACATTATATTCTGTTAAAGTGCTATATTTAACATTTTTAACTAATCCTAACGGACCTTTAGTTAATTATAAACAGGCACATGAAGGTAATATTTTTATGAGTTTTCCTTTAATAATATTAGCAGTATTTTCTATATTCTTTGGTTATATAACAAAAGATATATTTATAGGATTAGGTTCAGGGTTTTTTGCTGATAATGCTTTATTTATTCATCCTTCACATGAAATTATGTTAGATACTGAATTTGGTGTACCAACTTTATTCAAATTGTTACCTTTAGTTTTCACAATTTTATTAAGTGTAATTTCTATTATATTATCTGAAAACGTACCTGGTGTATTAAGTAAATTTAAACTTACTAGAATTGGTTATAATATATTTAGCTTTTTTAATCAACGTTTTTTAATAGAACTTTTCTATAATAATTATATTACTAATTTTATTTTGAAATTAGGTGGTCAAACAACGAAGGTTATTGATAAAGGATCTGTGGAGTTATTAGGACCTTTTGGTTTAGAAAAAAGTTTACTAAGTTTAAGTAAATCTATTTCTAGTTTGGATACTGGTGTTATTACTTCATATGCTTTGTATATTTTAATTGCTTTAATTTTTTATATATTAATACCATATTTATCTATAACAGATAATAGTATTTTAATATTAATACTTTTTTCATTTTTATGTATTATAAGATTTAAATAGTTTTATATAGTTAATGTAAATACACAAAATTAAAGTTAAACTTATAACTTAAACTTAAGATATAAAAACAATATAATTTAAATATTTATAATCTTAATATTTAAATAATAGATTTTAAAATGTATTGATACAATTAAAGTAAAAATATAAAATTAAAAATAAAAATATATATATTAAAAATAAAAATATAAAATTATATAAAATTAAGAATATAAACGTTACGGTGTTAAAATTTATTATACAATATAATAATATATTATATGATATAATAATTGTTATTATAATAATTAATAGTAAGATATTTAAAATTATAAATATTATTATATATTAAAAATTATTAATAATAAATAG
>Ga0208994_1000003_pt1 | contig 22900 bp, 11 predicted proteins | sample MedBloCARef_O3_FD_187849 | JGI IMG/M metagenome (GOLD analysis project Ga0208994, IMG submission 187849) | Forest soil microbial communities from El Dorado National Forest, California, USA - Mediterranean Blodgett CA Ref_O3 (SPAdes) (version 2) | ecosystem: Environmental > Terrestrial > Soil >...
TTAATGAGCCATGTAAGGAAGAGGGGGGTAAAATATTTCTAATTATATTTTAGATTTATTTTTTAGAAATGAATATAGGAGCAACCATAGCTAATAATAAAATTACACTAGTAATTATTAATAAGAAAGCACCAGTAGTATAAAGATGTTGTCCAATGGCTTCAATTTGTAAGAAATTAGTAAATGTAGTATCGGCAATATTAGGATTATAAGCAGTATTAACTGAATTAATAGCAGATATTTCAGAATTAAATAATAAACTATTAAAATTTGTTAAAGTTTCTAATAATACAGAAATTACAGATACATTATTAAAACTAAATGGCATTATAGTAAAGATTTCATAAATAAATAATGATCCTATTGCTAAAGCTAAAGGTAAATTTTTTGTATATTGTGAACCTGTTTCTAATATATCTGTTAATTTTATATTTATCATCATTATTACAAAAAGGAATAATACTGTTATAGCTCCTACATATACTATAATATAAGATATTCCTATAAATCCTACACCTAATAAAATTAAATATCCTGCTGCATTAACAAATACAGATATTAAAAAGATTACTGCTATTACAGGATTTTTAGATGTTATAACTAATACACTAGAAAGTAAAGCTCCAAAAGCTAAAATATCTATTAAAATATTTTTCATTTATATTTTATTAATTCTCATTACTTCTATTGCCTCGTCAAAGGCTCCAAACCCTACATAATATTAATATTACTTATTTATGCAAAGCCTTGCTTTTGCTAATGCTTGCCTCAGGCAAAGGCAGGGGCCTGATATTAATTTTTTTTATATTAGCATTGTATAGATCTATTTGCTTGATAAGATGCTATATTATATATTGCTTAGTTTGGGTTTCTTCTATAGAAAGAGAGAGTTTTATTTTATTCATAAATTTAATTAAATAATGAATTATTTAGTTAAAAATGAATTATGATTATTTTTTATATTTAATTAATTTTCAATGAAGATTTTTTAAATTATCAAATATTTTTTTCTGTCTGCCCTGATACCCTACCGTACTAGGCTATTGTTCTTAGTAAAAAATAGAGTTTAGAAAAAAGGCAAATAAAGTTTAATATACCTATGCTTAGGTCGTTTACCTAAATTTTATTGCTCTAAAAAAAGCACTATTATTTTTATAAATACCTTTGACTTTCTAGTTTAATATTTTAAAGCTCTGCTTAGCCCTAATTTTATTGAAAAGGCGTGGTTTCGCCCTTGCCGGAGCTCTATCATTAAATTTTGGGTGGCAATAGTTTGGCCTTAAAGGCCTTTTAGCAAAGGGAGATAAGAAATGAAGCAATTTATTTTTATTTTGTAATAGTAAAAAATATATGTGTTTATAGCAGAAAGATTTAAACATAAAGTTTAAAAACCAATTTTTCTTCTTATCTTTTTATAATACACTATAACTATTTATATTTTTATATTAGTATATTTATTTTATATTCTCTTTTGGACTCGAACCAAAATTAACACTTTAGAAGAATGTAGTTCTAGCCATTAAACTAAGAGAATTTATTATTTGTATGGCTAAGGCTAGCCTGCCTCAGACAATGCGTGCTTTATTTTATTATTTTACTTTCTTTTCTAGTTTACAATTTTTATTCTGTGTACATCTTTGTTTGACTATTGCTTGCTTTGTCTTGCTTTTGCTAAAGCATAGCTAGACTGCCCTAAACAAAGTATGGAAAGGCCCTTAACTATTAGACTTTGCTCTATTATTTTAAATTTTAAAAAATAATTCCAACATTGGGTATCAAAAAGCCTATGCCTCTGGCTAGCCTATGCTCTCTAATAAATCAATAAATTAGAGCAGGCCTTGTAAAGCCACTCTCCTTATTAATGAAAGGGCACAGTCTTTGCCGAGTAATGAAAATAAAAATGTTTTTATATTTATCTAAATTAAATTAATAACATTAATTTTACTATTACTTTTAATTAATTAATAAATTATAATAAAACTATTTTATCTTAAAAGAGATTCTATTTCTAAAAACAAAATATAGAAAAAAGGGGGGAATCTGATAATGGTAATCAGTTGTATTTGCATTACAAATATGATAGTTCGAATCTATCTTTCTCCAGTTTGAATTTATTTTAAATAAATTGGTCTTGCTTTATTATAAAAGTCCCAGTTCTAATTTGGAAGGGCTCGTTAATAATTAAATAAAAACAAAAATATGAGGCTTTCATATTTAAAATGAAGCCTAGCTTTCAAATTAAAAATCCCAGCCCCCAAAAAAAATAAAGCCTCGGTTGCTTAGTGGTCAAAGCGCTATTCTGAAGATATAGATATGTGAGTTCAATTCTCTCCCAAGGCAAGGCCGAAATAGTTTAATAGGTAAAATGAATTCCTTGTAAGATTTAGATATTGGTTCAATTCCAGTTTTCGGCAAATATAAAATTTAAAACTTAAATGAGTTGTAGTTTAACTTGGGAAAACACCATTTTTTGGTAATGGCTTATATCAGTTCGAATCTGGTCAACTCAGAATTTATTATTATTTATTGATTTATTTTTAGACTTGTCTTAGCCTAAGGATGTTAAATAAAAGTTTAGTGGTGGTAGTAGAGCTAGGAAGCAGAACTCGAGTGGTGGAGTGTCTCCCTTTTAAGGAGAAAGTTCTGGTTCAAGTCCAGGTGCTTTCAAAAAAATCATAAATTTAATAAAATAAAAGAGTAAAAAAACAAAAATATCTAAAAACATAAAATAAATAATATAAGGGTAGGTGATCCGATTGGTAATGGTGATTCTCTGTAAAAGAATTGGTTAATAGCCGTAAAAGGTTCGATTCCTTTACTGCTCAATATATTTATGTATTTAAATAATTCCTTATTTATAAAATGATAGGCTTACTCTGTTTCTAGCTATCTAACTATGTATTTGGGGCTCCATCCTATTCTTTATGAAAGAAAAAGTGAAAAACTTGCCTGCTTTGACAATACAGCACCTTTTCATTAAAAATGAGGTGAGGGATTTTTTTCCTTCCTAAAAGATCGAGCCTTAAGTACACTATTAAAAAAGGTAATATTTACAATCATAAGACTGTAGCATAATAGGTTAATGCAGTCCGCTCATAATGGATATTATAAGGGTTCAATTCCCTTCGGTCTTAATAAATATAATAAATAATTAAAGGGTATTTGGTCGAGTCTGGTTTATGGCACTCGTCTTGAAAACGAGAACTTTAATAAAGTCGTGAGTTCAAATCTCACAGTGCCCGTATAAAATATTTATAATAATTTTATATTATATAAAGATATAATTATAAAATAAATAAATTTAAAAGAGATAATAATTATTACTATTTATAGTAAATACAATACAACAATAAATAATGGCACGCTTTAATTTAATATTTTAATATATAACTAAATATTAAAGCAGGCTTACAAGTATGTAAGGAGCCTACAAATATTGTTTAATTTATAAGTAAGAATTTAATTTTGGTTCTGATTGAACGTTTTTCAGTAGTTTTAAGACATGCGAATCGTTGTTAACCTATAGGCTCAACTCTAAAATTTATTTAATTTAGAGCACGGTCATAATTATTAAATATAATTAAAAACAATAAAGTTAATAAGGTGTAAAGGTGAGGATAGTAAATAAGATACCCTAGAGTCTCCGTAAATAGGAGATAATTCAGTGGCCTGCTTGCATTGCTTTAGCAAAAGCAAGGCATTGGTGGGCCATAAGAAAATAAGTAAGCTATTATTTATTCCAAAAGGAATATTTCTGCTTTAGGATTCTATTTATTTCGATTAGGTAGTTGGAAGGGTAAAGGCCTCCCAAGCCGACGATCGATAGCCAAGCTTGACAGAGCAAATGGCCACATCGGGAATGAAATCTCCCAAGTAGTAGTTACTACCAGCAGTCGAGAATATTAGTCAATGCTCGCAAGAGTGAACTAGCTAACTGAAATCATACTTGTGTCAAGTGTGATAACGTAAGGGAAGATAATGACATTACCTTACTATTAGTGTTGTCCAAATCTGGTGCCAGAAGACTCGGTAAGGCCAGAGACGCGAACGTTAGTCGTCTTAATCAGGCGTAAAGGGTGTGTAGGCAGCTTTAAACTTTTTTCTTTTTTCTAAATCTAAATTTTAAAGTTTAAGATGAAGAAAATATAGACTAAATTTACTTATAAAATAAAATAAAAAATCAATTTATAAAAAATCAAATTATAAAAATCAATTTATAAAACTTTATAAAAATCATTTTATAATAAATTCAGAAAAGAATTAAGAAATAAAAGCTAGAATCAAATAGAGGATATATTAAATAATATTTAGAGGAGGTCTGATATCCTTAGATACTAAATGGAATATTAAGGGTGAAAGCTTTTTATCTACTAATGATTGACGCTGAGAAACGAAGGTGAGTATAGGAAATAGGATTAGATACCCAGATACCACTCTCTGTCAACGATGAATGGTGGTTGCCAATTATACCAAAATTGGTGGCTATGTTAACACGATAACCATTCCGCCATGTGAGTACGACTGCAAAGTTGAAAACAAAAAAATTAGTCGGTCTCGAAGCAAACGAAGTGAAGCATGTTATTTAATACGATAATCCGCGTAAAACCTTACCAGTTCTTGCATAACAAAGTTTTTAATTATTTATTTAATTAAAAATGAAGTGTTTTTAAAATACTTCTGTTACAGGTGTTGCATGGCTGTCGTCAGTCCGTATTGTGAGAAGTGAGGTTAACTCCACTAACGGACGAAATCCTTGTTGTTAATTTATACTTAACAATTTATGATACTGATAGAGTATCATTTAGGGCTAAGACAAGTCGTTATGGCCCTCATGAACTGGGCTATAGACGTGCCACAAAAACTTTTACAAAGTGATGCGAAACCGTTTCTAAGAAAAAGAAAATTAATATGGTTAATTAAATAAGTATATTCTAATTTAATTTTAATTTAGGCCTTGCCCTCATTTTAATGAAAAGGCATCAGGCGTAAATAGGGAAATAAGGAAGAGCTAATCATTAAAGAAAGTTAATATTTAGTCGGATTGTCGTCTGCAATTCGGCGACATGAAGAAGGAATTTCGAGTAATCGTTGATCATTAGCGCAACGGTGAAGATTGTATTCGTGATGAACTAACTGTCTGTCGCTGGGAAGGAGCTTAACTTGGAGGAAACTGGAGCGAAATTAAAACTTTTATAAAGGCGTCTAGATCTTGCTTTAGCTAAAGCAGCAATGCTTTATCAACAGTAGGCTGGGCCAAAGTTTATTATAATTACTTTCCCTCCTTTAAGGTGGTGGAGTAATAGAACACCTTTATTAAGATAATTAGCTTTAGTTAATTCATTTAAGTAACATCTCAAAAGTCATAGCAAGGTAGCCGTACTGGAAAGTGCTGCTGGAAAATAAAATATTTATATCCCCCGTCTTTGTATTAGCGCTAGTACAAAGAAAGAGTATCTTTCTTAGCCTGGACTCTCAGTAAACTATAGATGAAAACCAAAGTAAAAGACCACATTTGTAAATATCTAAATAAAATAATTCTAAATAAGATAAGAATAAGAAAAATAAATAATAATAAGAAATAAAAGTATAAAGGGATATCAATTTAAAGGGGTTAGCTGAGTGGTTTAGCGATAAATTTACACTTTATAAACAGAGTTTCGATTACTCTACTCCTTAATTATAACTAATTTATTTATATAAGCATAGCCTGGCTAAGCCTGGCCTAAATTTATATAAGCATTTTACCATATCCATTCAGCCTAGTTAACATTGCCTTGCTTAAATAAGGAGGAAAAAACCCATGCTAAAGCAATGCACAGGTTTTTAATTAGGTATAAAAATGCGGATGAGGGCTGCAAGCGAGTGTGCCGAAATGGTAGCCGGGTGAATCTTAGGAATTCATGATTTAATCGTAAGAGTTCAAGTCTCTTTACTCGTAATTTAAATATATAACATCTTTAGGTAAAGTAATTATCTTCGAAATAGTTATTTATTTGTTAGGGCTACAATATTTTTTATATTATAAAAAATAATTAAATAAAAGAAATGGATTAAAGATTATTAGTCTTAAGCACAAAAATTATTTAATCCAGAGTTACTTTATCTCTATGTAGAGTTTTAACTTCACATAAATAAGGGTGTGTCCCTATGTTTAACTATGTATTTGTTAAACACTTCTTTTTTATATTTTATCGGTGCCTTTTTCTTTTTAATCGGGCACAGCAAGACAATTTAAATGAAGAGATAAGTACAAACAAAGTTTTAAATTCAACTGTGTTAAACAGAAATTAATTAAAATGTTACATAATACTAACACAAATTTAATAATTAATTCACCATTAGAACAATTCGAAGTTACTAATTTACTAGGATTAAATGCTCCCATTTTTGGTTATTTAAATATAACTTTAACTAATTTAGGTTTCTATTCAGTATTTGTATTATTTTTAATAATAGGAATACACTATATGGGAAATAATGAAACAAAATTATTACCTAATAAATGGTCAATAGGATTAGAAAGTATATTTGCAAGTATAAATACTATGGTAAGAGAACAATTAGGTAAAGAAATATATTTACCTTTTATTTACTCATTATTCTTCTTTATTTTAATAGCAAATTTAACAGGTAATGTTCCTTATTCTTATACTGTTACAACTTCTATTATTGTTACAATTGGTTTATCATTTACTATTCTTACTGGTGTAACTATTTTAGGTTTATCTATTCATAAATTACATTTCTTCTCATTCTTTGTTCCATCTGGAACACCATTAGCTTTAGTGCCTTTATTAGTTTTAATTGAAACTGTAAGTTATTTAGCTAGAGCATTCTCTTTAGGAATAAGATTATTTGCTAATATGGTTGCTGGTCACACATTACTGAAAATATTATCTACTTTCTTATATCAAATGTTTAGTAGTAGTATAATTGTAGCTGTGTTAACTTTAATACCATTCTCTATATTCTTAGCTTTAATTGGATTAGAATTAGCTGTTTCTTTAATTCAAAGTTATGTATTTACTTTATTAGTATGTTCATATATTAAAGATGCTATCGAATTACATTAATTATTCTTTTTTATATTTTATTATATAAATTATCCCCATCCATCACCTCTCATTAATAATGAAAAGGTGCAGTATTGCTTTGTTAAAGCAGAATAATCATAATCGGGCACAGCAAATGCAATTAGGCCTATATTTATAATTTAAAAAATCTATCTATTTAAATGGTATAATATGTAGTAGCTTCTATCCAAATATAAGTTTATAGTTAGAATCTGTAGATACTTATTATTATAATTTGATGATCTTTTATAAAAATAATATTAAAAGTAATAGAAATATTTAAATTGTAAATATATTTAGATAATATAAAAATAATCAAATTATAATAATTATATTATTTTTTTTGTAAAAGTGCACTTCAACTTGTGCAATAATTATTGCCTGGCAGACGTGCTTTAGCTAAGCTACGAAAATATAAATACCGATGTCCTTAAACTTAAACATGCTAGCACTGATCTAAGTGTATTTAATTTATAAAATCTAATAAGTTATTATCAAATTATTTTTTACAATATTATTTAGATAAGACCCTTGCTCTATGAGGCTTTACTAATTCTAATGAAATAAAATATAAAGTTATCTGTTCAATTAATACCCATTCTAGAGACCTACATTGCCCTTTTATAAATGGCTAGACCACAAAATAAGATATAAATAGTTATAGTGTATTACAAAATATTTAAAGGTCTTAAAAAACAAAAATATCTTATTATATAAAATATAATAATTTAATATAAATATTAATTTTTAGCTCAATTTCATTATTTAAAAATTAGTCTTTCAAAATATTCATAATAATTAAGTGATTATACTTGTAATATTTTTACATCTATAATTTTAATTAAAAAAACAAAAAATATAAACAATTAAATTAATAAAAAATAAATTAAGTTTAGCTCCATTAAATAAGATTATAAAAATAAAATCAATTATTATCTTATTATTTATATTAACTATAATAACAATTTCTTTATTTATATTTACTGGACTAGGTAGTATTGCAATGCCTTGCTCACCTTTCATTTCTAATGCTTTGAGTCCTTTTTATAATATAAATTTCAATTCAATATTAATATTAATATCAAAAATATGTTTTTGGTTTAGTATAGGAATTAATTTATATTTTAATATATCCGGAAGTAAATTAGGACTGTATTTACATAAAAAATTTCTTAATAATTTAACTTTTTTACAATTAACTTTGATATTCTTTATAGTCTCCTATATAATATCTGTTACAATGAATATATTTATTTTAAATATTTTTAATGAATATTATTTTAATAGTGTCGATTTTTTAAATGATTTATATATGGTTGAAAATCAAAATAATACTGACTCTAAAACTAGTTCTAATACAGCAGCTAAACCTAATATTAATATCTCAAATAGTGCTGGAGATAGTGCAATTATAGCAGCATCAATGGCTGCTGGTTCTCAACTAGCTAAAAAGGCTCCCAATATTGGACAAAAAGCACTTATATTTTCTAGTGTTACTGCTCTAGCTCTAGGTGCTATAGGTGTAAAAAATGTGGTAAATAATGTAACTGAAAGCTTAGGTAAAAACAGTAATAAATTTTTACCATTTAATCCTATTAATGATTTAGATTTATCAAAAATATTAGGTTTAACAGGAAATTCTGCTTTTGATTTAATTAAAATGATTAGTTATTTTCAAACAATTCAATTAATTGTTTCATATTTTATTGCATATAATTTATTTTTTTATATTATAGACTTTACTTATGTAATTAATAAATTAAATAAGATGTTTCCTGGACCTGTAGGACAAAAATATATATTATATTTTAGTAATTATATTTCAAAAATTAAAAAAGTAAGTTTAATTTTTTTGATCATTTTTACTATATTGAATTTAATTTGTGCTTATGTTAATAGTAATACTATAGAATTTGTACATACAAATTTTGACTCAATTATAGAATTATATATAAAATTTAAAAATAATTAAAATTTATACTTATTATCCCCCCTATCTTTGCTTTTTAAAGAGCACAAGCCTCATTTCGGAGAGCAGGCAAATGCAAGGCAAAGCATGCTTTACTTATGGATAAATAGATTATAACTGGATTTAATTATAGTGATTGTTAAACATCTACACTTATATTCCTCCAGTAATCATTAATATTATAAAAGAGAAGTTATTTTATAATAAAAAATAAAATATAACTCTATAAGCAACCTATAATAAACAATAGACTAGTTTATTCTATACTTTAATTTTATTTGTGGCCTGGGATTATTAAGAAGCCTTTGCTTTGCTAGGCCTAATAAAAATAATACTTTTAAATGAAATTATTATTTAAATAATAATTAAGTATAAGCATAGGTGTATACAAATTAATTAAAAATAAATGAAAAATATACAATTAAATAAATTTCAATATCATCCCTTTCATTTAGTAGAAAATTCACCATGGCCTATTTTAGTAAGTTTTTCATTATTAAGTTTAACAACTGGAGCAGTGATGTACTTACAAGGATATTCTAATGGAGGATTATTATTAACTTTAGGTTTAATTTTAACAGCTTCAGGTATGGGATTATGGTTTAGAGATGTAATAACAGAAGGAACATATGAAGGACACCATACAAAACAAGTACAAAAAGGATTAATCTTAGGAATTGTTCTATTTATTATAAGTGAAGTATTTGCTTTCTTCAGTGTATTCTGGGCTTTTTTCCATTCTAGTTTATCACCAGCTATCGAAATAGGAGGAGTGTGGCCACCTTTAGGAATAACACCTTTAGATCCATTTAGTATACCTTTATTAAATACTTTCTTATTATTATCATCTGGAGCTTTTGTAACTTATGGTCACCATGCTTTAATTGCTGGAGATAGAAAAGGTGCTATCTTTGGAACTTTAATTACTATAATCTTAGCTATTGTATTCACTGTTTTACAATATATTGAATATTCTGAAGCAGGGTTTACTATAGCTGATTCAGTATTTGGTACAGTATTCTTTGCATCAACAGGATTACATGGATTACATGTTATTGTAGGAACTATCTTTATTACTGTAGGTTTCATAAGAATATTGAATTATCATTTAACTGATACTCACCATATTGGACATGAATCTGGTATTTTATATTGGCACTTTGTAGATGTAGTTTGGTTATTCTTATTTATTGCTGTTTATTACTGGGGAGGTAACTAATTATTTCTATTGCCGTATTCGGCCCTCTCCCTTCCTAACTTGGCCTTGCAAATGCTAGGCTGGGCTTAAAGATATTTTATTATATAAGTTTTATATTTATCCCCACAGCTATGCTGTGTTAAAGCATGTAGGTTTGCCTATTAAAATTTAAATAAAATAAAATTAAAATTACAATTAAACACTGCAAATAATTATTATATTTGTATTGGTCTAGAAAACTATTAATTATCTGTGTGTGGTCTACTGTAAATCTTCAGATTATAGGCCTGCTATATTTCTTAATTAAAAAATAAAACACCTTGGGCTATTAACAATTGCCTACAAGGCAAGCACAACAAAGTGCAAGCAAGGGTCTTCAGCCTCTATTTATCTTATCTTATCTTTAATAAGGCTAGGGTTTTAGAGCAAAGGGCAGGCATGCTTTAGCAAAAGCCACAACACAAAAAATAATTAAAAATAAAAATCATCATATTCAATGTAAGGGCAGGGCATTTAAAAGCCTAGCCCTATCCTAAAGGAAAAATACAAATACAAACCATGAATCTATCATTACTATTATTTTTAGTAGGTATATTAGGATTTATATTAAATAGAAAAAATATAATTCTAATGATTATTGCGATAGAATTAATGTTATTATCTGTAACATTATTAATATTAATTTCTAGTTTTAGTTTTGATGATGGAATAGGACAAACCTTTAGTATCTTTATAATTTCAATAGCTGGTGCTGAATCAGTAGTAGGTTTAAGTATTCTTGTAGCATATTATAGATTAAGAGGAAATATTTCATTAAGAACATAATGTATTTATCAATTTTAGTGTTACCTTTATTAGGTTCTTTTGTATCAGGATTTTTGGGTAGAAAAATAGGTGTTACAGGAGCACATATAATAACCTGTACTTGCTTAATATTTTCATCAATTTTAGCTTCAATAGCTTTCTATGAAGTAGGTTTCTGTGGTTCACCTGTTTCTATAAATTTAACTAGTTGGATTGATTCAGAATTTATGTCAATTTCTTGGGAATTCCTATTTGATCAATTAACTGTTTCTATGTTAATTCCAGTTTTATATATTTCATCTTTAATTCATATATTCTCTACGGATTATATGGCTGAAGATCCTCATAATCAAAGATTTTTCTCTTATTTATCATTATTCACTTTCTTTATGTTAGTATTAGTTTCTGGTGCTAATTTCTTTGTTATGTTTATTGGTTGGGAAGGTATTGGAGTTGTTTCTTATTTATTAATTAACTTCTGGTTTACAAGAATTCAAGCTAATAAAGCTGCAATATTAGCATTCACAATGAATAGAGTAGGTGATATGGGATTAAGTATAGGATTCTTTGCAATCTTTGCATTATTTGGTTCCTTAGATTTTACAACTGTATTTAGTTTAGTGCCTTTAATGAATGAAACAGGAATAACAATAATAGGTTTATTATTATTAATGGGTGCTATGGCTAAATCTGCTCAAATTCCTTTACATAGTTGGTTACCTGGTAGTATGGAGGGTCCTACTCCTGTATCTGCTTTAATTCATGCTGCTACACTAGTTACAGCAGGATTATATTTATTAGTAAGATCATCTCCTATATTAGAATATAGTTCAACTACTTTATTAGTTATTACTTTAGTTGGTGCTTCTACTGCTTTCTTTGCAGCTACTTGTGGTTTAGTTCAAAATGATTTAAAAAGAATTATTGCATTTTCAACAATAAGTCAATTAGGATATATGGTAATGGCAGTAGGATTAAGTCAATATAATGTAGCATTAATGCATGTAATCAATCATGCTTTCTTTAAAGCATTATTATTCTTAGGTGCTGGAGCCGTAATACATAGTTTTTCAGATCAACAAGATGTAAGAAGATTAGGAGGATTAATAAATTTCTTACCTTTCACTTATACAGCAATGTTGGTAGGATCATTATCTTTATTAGCTACTCCTTGGTTAACTGGATTCTATAGTAAAGATTTAATTATAGAATTAGCTTATGGACAATATAGTTTCAATGGAACTTATGCTTATATTTTAGGTAGTTTAACTGCAGGTATTACTGCATTCTATTCATTTAGACTTATTTCATTAGTTTTCTTAACCGTGCCTAATGGACCTAAAAATTCTTATTTAAATTCACATGAAGCTAATGTAGCTGTAATTTTACCTTTATTTGTGTTAGCTTTATTTAGTATCTTCTTTGGTTTTGTTTTCTCTGATTTATTTGTAGGAGTAGGTTCAGATTTTTTTGCTAATTCTTTATTTATACATCCTAACAATATTTCTATAATTGAAGCAGAATTTAGTTTACCTATTTTAATTAAATTATTTCCATCTATTTTATCTTTATTTGGTGCTTTATTAGCTATATTTTTATATCATAAAAGTACAAGTTTTGTTATTGATTTAACTGAAACTTCTTTAGGTAGAAAAATTTATACCTTCTTAAATGGTAAATATTTATTTGATGTTGTATATAATAATTATATAACTTATGTAGGTTTACAATTAGGTTATACCATATCTAAAGTTATTGATAGAGGAGTTATTGAATTATTAGGTCCTCAAGGATTATCAAATATATTCACTAATACTGGTTATAATATTTCTAAATTAGATAGTGGTGTAATTACTACTTATGCTCTTTATATTACTTTAGGTTTATTAGCTTTATTATTCTTAGTTTTTGCTCCTGTTTTAATTGATACTTCTTTATTTAGTGAAATTAGATTAATTATTATTTATTTTGCTTCATTAATTATAGTTTTATCTCCCGCCTTTGCGAAAGCTAGCGCACAAATTAAAAAATCTAATTAATATTAATTATAAATTCTATTTAATTAAAATATCTTGTGGCCCTAAATAAAGCCTCAGGCCTAAAATAAAAATCTTTTTTAAAGCCTCTTTCTAGGATTCAATAACACTTTCAGTAGGATAGGTCTCTAGCTTAAGCCTATTTTAATGAAATAGCGATTAGAGAGTAATAAATATTATCTTTAACTAGATATTATATAAATTTACCCCCAACTAAAATCAATTAAAATTCCATTCTCCTTACTAAATTTAAATTATATAGTGTTATTTAATTTATAATTAGATAAAATAATATTTTGTTATTTTTATTAAAAAAAGTATATGTTAGTAAAGGATCTATTTAAAGTATAATAATTATCTTCCGAAGATAAAAGTTAGCAGTTCAAATCTGCTGATCCTTCTGAGATATAAAAGGGAATGTAAATAATTTATTGATATAAATAAAAATATTTCATAATTATATGGTTTTGTATTATTAAAAATTCCATTTACATAAATTTGTTGTCTTTTGTTAGAAGTGGTTTTTAAAGTATAAATAATATCAGATGTTGTAATCTGTCCATTTATTACTGATTTAAACCTTTTTCTAATATTACTAATAATTTATTAATAAATGATTTAAATAGTTCCCCATCCATCATTACCATTTTGTATTTATATAAAAGAATATATATCTATTAACTGACATCTGTCTAGTACAATTATCAAGAAGTATTATTTATTCAACATTATTGTTAGAATAATAATATGGAGACGCGGGTCACGAAGAGATGACGATGACAGTGCTAACTTACAGTTATACTTAACAATTATAGTTAAAACATTTTTTATATTCTATTCATTAATTTAGATTAGACCCTGTAATTAATTATAATGTAATAATAATTATTTGTTAATGAAAAAGAAGTATTATGGAGCATTCTCACAATTTTATAGCTTTATTTCGGCTATATTATCAATATATTAATATATAATTTAAAATAAATTGATATCCCCACCATTTTTATTAAAGAGAATAATAGTTTAATTTGAAAAAACGGTACTTATGAATCCGATTAAGTAAGTAAAATTCATCAGTCATTCTGATGTTATTCTAACCAGTTGTAGGTTTACTGATAGTATAAATTAGTTGATTAGTTGTATTATTAGAAGGTTCGATTCCTTCAATTCTAGAAATTTCTAGTCAACGATAGCCCGTAAATATCATTTCCTTAGTATAATACCGTATCATTAAAGAGTATCTCTTCTCTGAACGTGCCTGCTTGTTGTAAATAATAAAATAATGAGAGTGTGACCCCTTGTAAGCTAGAAATAGTAGGCTGAAATAGTGTCGCTACAAGGTAATTAAAGAGTTGAAAAGGTAAAATACTGATAAGGTTTCCGCATTCAAAAGCTAATTTTTGCTCGTCCTTTAATAATAAAATAAAATTTAAAGTAAATAAAATTATAATTATAAATATTATAATTTAAATAGAATAAAATTAAATCTATTGTTATTAGAAACCTTAAAAGTACTTTAATAAATTGGAGTATATCATTCAAATACTAAATAATAATGAAAGTAATAAATATTAATATTAAAGGCGAATATAGTTTAATTGGTAAAACAAGAGTCCTGCCAGGCTAGAGATTCAGTTCAAATCTTATATGTCGCATTAAAAGTAAATATATAAATGGGTGCTTTAAATTAAGTAAATATGATATTTTTATTTTTAAATCTTAAAAGATTGTATAACGTGCGGGGTAAAAAAAGTGTTGGGTGGGAAACGTTAAACAATAATGAGTATAATAGAAAATCTTGGAAGGTAGAAGATTAGATCATGATGAAAATGGTAAACATATCCCCCTTAAATAATTGGTGGGAGGTAGTAATATTACTTAAGAGTTCGAGTCTCTTTGATCGAAAAACTATTTCAAATGTCGGATACAACCCCTTTAAATCTTTAAATCTTACTATCCATTTAATAAGTGGAATGTCAATAGCCTTAGATCTGATAATATCCATTATTATTTGTATAAAAATAAATTTAATGCTATAACTGATAAAGATTTTATAGTAATGTTAAACAACTTTTTACTAGATCTAGAGGAATATTATTTTAAATATGAATTTTTAACTTTTCATATTACATTTTTTTAATATGATCCTGTTAATAATCTATATAAAGCATTAACACAACCATTTAAATTCGATTATTATTTTAAACATATATTTTCAGGTGAAAGTTTATTTGATAATATAAATTGGACAGAAATTTCAACTAATATCCAATAATAAAAAAGAATCAAATTATAAATAAAAATGTAAAAGAGGTAATATTAGTTTAATGGTAAAATGACGTCTTGTGGCGACGATGTTCAGAGTTCAATTCTCTGATTTTACCCTCATTTTAAATAATATTATATTAGATTACTAATTCTGTATTTAAAGAATATAATTTATTATATAAACTTTACTTAAGAAAAGTTAAAGGTTAATTTAGGTATATTAAAAAAAAAAAATAAAAATAAATAAATTTATGGTAAAACAATAGAAAATAGTAAATTTTAATAAAATTATATTCTAATAATATAATTATCTAGCACTTTATTAACTATCCTAATTTTTGCTTATATTTTTTTAGGGAGAGCAGGCCTTTTATATATTGTGTTCTCTCCTTCTAACTATGTTTTTTAAAAATTAATTATTATGGAACATAAATAGAGCAAGTGAGGATAACAGTAAACGTTTGTTTAAATTATTAAAATTTAAGAGAATAGAATCCTATGCCTGGCTTATTAATTTTTAGATAAATCAGCCTATAACATATATTATATAAAAAGATTAATAACAGTATTTTATAATATATGTTATATTTAGTATTATAAAATATATAATTTATTAAAATAAAAATATATTATTGAAATACTAAAGGACTTAGCTAAATTATTTTTAAAGATAAATCTTCTAATAACATTACAATAATATAAGTTATATACCCTTTTTGTTTAGGAGTCACTCCTTATTAATAAACAGGTAACTGTAATTATATAGTATAGTAATCTATTATTTAAATTTTCCCCCCCCCCCTTTTTATAAATTATAAATTAGTTGCCTAGCAAAAGCATTGTTTTAGTATAACAAAGATTAAAAGGCCCATGCTAAGGGCATTCAATTTAATGAAAGAGCACGGCCATAGATTAATTATAAAAATAAATCAATAAAAGAAGTATTTAGTTTAATAACTGAAGTCTCAATAGCCTTAGACACTATAATTTTACTCCAATAACAATAATGTTAGCAGCAGCAAAATACTTAGGAGCAGGATTAGCTTGCTCAGGTTTAATCGGAGCTGGAGCCGGAATCGGTTTAATCTTCTCTTCATTAATTGCTTCAACAGCTAGAAACCCTCAAATTAGAGGACAATTATTTGGTTACGCAATCTTAGGATTCGCCTTAGCTGAAGCTACAGGATTATTCTCATTAATGATTGCTTTCTTATTATTATACTCATAATTTTAAGAAAAACAAAATAAAATATAAGAATATAATTTATTATTTTTATCCCACCCTATCTTTACATATCATCTATAATTCAACAATACTAATTACTAATACGGTTTACTTATATAAAGAAGAATGGCATAGGCTCCGCCCAATCAAATAAAGGTTCGATTCCTTTACTTCTTAGATTTTATGGTATCCAAAACATAGTAAAAACATAAATTTTAATCAAATTATAGGCCTCAGGCCTAGCTTTAGCAAGGCCACTAATTATAATTATAGCTAGTCCCTCTGCTTTTTATTAGCAGGGTCCGTGCCGAGGCTATGTTAGGAAAACAGGTAATAATATTATCATATTTACATAAAAGAATTTTTAAGCTCAATCTTAGGATACTATATATATTCCGCAAAAATATATCAGGCCACTGCCTTTGCCGGAGTCAAGCATGCTTTAGCAAAAAACAAGGCAACCCATTTTAATGAGGGCCACTGTATTGTCTCATAGTTTTATAAAATGAATTATAAAATTTATTTTATAAAATGAATTATTTTATATTTATAAACTTTATTTAAGATAACCGAGGAAAATAATTCTAATAATAAAATTATTAAATTATTGAAAAAATTTAAGATTTCTTAATATAATAGAAAAATAAAAATGAACATATATATTATTTTATAGAAGCCTTGTTTGGTCAGCCCATAGCCTTTGCTTATTGGAACCAGGCAATGCTGTGCTTTGCCGGTGCTCTTTCATTTAATTGAATGCCCTTAGCTTGGGCCTTTTAATCTACTTTTTTAATTTTAAGTTTTAAAAGTTTTAATAATTAAAGGCTAAGGTGGAAACTGGTGTAGCCTAAGTAAATTTTATAAATATTTCTTTTTACATTGGAATTAAAATTAGCCCTAGCCTATCATATAAATTAATATTGGCTAAGGCTATAATTTAATTATATTATAATCTATTTTTTATTAAAATATCTAAGATTAATAAATTTACTACAAAATGTTAACTAATATTTCAATCTTTAATACTATCTATAACGATGCGCCTCAACCTTGGCAATTAGGTTTCCAAGATAGTGCTTCACCCAGTTTCACAGGAATAGTAGAATTACATAATACTATTTTCTTCTTTTTAGTAGTTATTGCTGTAGGTATATTTTGGGTTTTATGTTCAACTATTTATTACTATAGTTCTAAAAATTCACCTATTGTACATAAATATCTTAACCATGGAACTTTAATTGAATTAATCTGGACAATCACACCTGCATTAATCTTAATTTCTATTGCATTCCCTTCATTTAGATTACTTTATTTATTAGATGAAGTAATTTCTCCAACAATAACTATTAAAGTAGTAGGACATCAATGGTATTGGTCTTATGAATATTCTGATTATGTTAATGAAAGTGGTGAATCTATTGAATTTGATTCTTATATGATACCTGATTCTGATTTAGAATTAGGACAATTTAGAGTATTAGAAGTTGATAACAAAGTAATTGTTCCTGTGGATACTCATGTTAGAATTATTGTTACAGGTGCTGATGTTATCCATTCATTTTCTGTACCTTCATTAGGAATTAAAATCGATACTGTACCAGGAAGATTAAATCAAACTTCTTTATTAGCTGAAAGAACTGGAACATTCTATGGTCAATGTTCTGAAATTTGTGGAGTATATCACGGATTTATGCCGATAGCAATTGAATCAGTATCAGTACAAGATTACTTAGCTTGGGTTGATGCTCAATAGTTTTTTAGGCCTTACCTTCTAGTACTGAGCATTTTATAAATAAATTGCTTATTATATTTTAATTTTCTTACCCCCCTTGTTTCATGGCTTTTAATAGCGCACCTTAAAAATAAAAATAAAATCCCTTGCCTTGTTTTTGCTATGGCTTAGCATGCCAGGCCTCTAGCCACTCTCAATTTAAAGATAGAGCAGGCAATGAGTAGAACGTCAAAAATATTAGTTTAATTGTCTTTCAAAGAAAAAAGATGGTCTGTTATTATATATTTATTTTATTAAAAATATAAGAAAGGCTTGAAGCATAGCCTGACAAAGCTAGGGGTGAAAATAGAAAAACCAAAAGCCTAACCAGAACCAAAACCTTGTGAGCCCACTCAATAAAAGTATATAAAACAAGTATAGTTAAATGGTATAACTTCTACCTTCCAAGTAGATCTTATCAGTTCGATTCTGATTACTCGTAAAAATATACACTATAGTCTATTTAGCCCTTGGACTCTCCCTGTCTGCTAGCTTTAGCTAAAGCATAGCTACCCAGCCCTCCGGCACGGCAATGCTCTACTACCATCGGGAAGGAGGCCTAAGTCTAGAGTAGAAAGTGCCTTGAGTAATGTTATTTATTAGTATCTTAATTTTAATTATGGTTATGGCCATATCTTCTCTAAAGGAAAAAATTCATCCGATTATATTCCAGAGAATGTCTTCTATAATTTTAATTTATGCCGGAGCATTATCATTAAATGCTTTATATATTCAGTCAATTGGATCAGGTATAGGTATTTATAGTGGATTATTCCATGTAACCTTTATATCTCAACTATTAGAAATATTTATCTACATTATAGGAGCAACAATATTAATAGCTAGACCATCTGTGGCCAGCCAACAAAATATTTCAATACTATTAGAAAATAATTATAAAAATACAATAGAGTATAGCTTAATAATAATATTTAGTACATTAGGTGCAAGTTTATTAATATCTTCTTCAAATTTAATTTCTATGTATTTAAGTACAGAATTACAATCATTTGCAGTATATATTTTACCAACTTTATATAAAGATTCCGAATTAGCAACTAAAGCAGGATTAAAATATTTCTTATTAGGGAGTTTAGCTTCTTGTTTTATATTATTAGGATCAGGATTAATTTATACTTATACTGGTTTAACTAATTTAGAATCAATCTATAATTTTATTTCAGTAACAGAATCTTTAAGTAATAATATCAGTCAAGGTATAGCATTAGGATTTATCATCATATTTGTAGGATATTTATTAAAAATATCCGCAGCACCTTTACATAATTGGGCACCAGATGTATATGATGAAAGTCCCACAATAGTAACTATATGGTTAACTATAATGCCTAAAATATCAATTTTAATTTTAATTTTAGAAATTTTTACTCAAATTACATCTGTAAATCCAGTTTTAGAAAGTTTAGGCTTAAATACTATAAAATTTTTATTTTTAATAAGTTCTTTATTTTCTTTAATAATAGGTACAGTTGTAGGATTAACTCAAATAAAAATAAAAAGATTGTTAGCTTATAGTACAATTTCACATATAGGATTTATCTTATTAGCTTTAGCTATAAATACTGTACAATCTATTGATTCATTTCTTTTCTATATTATACAATATACTTTAACTAATTTAAATACATTCTTAATATTAATAGCTATAGGTTATTATATAAATAATAATATTTTAATAAATAAAGGTTCAGAAAAAGATATTAATTTTATTTCTGAATTAAAAGGATTATTCTTCTCTAATCCTATTTTATCTATTAGTTTAACTATTTGTTTATTATCTATGGCTGGGACACCTCCTTTTTTAGGATTCTTCTCTAAACAGTTTGTATTATATTCTGCTATTGAAAGTGGATATTATTTTATGTCAATAGCTGGAATATTAGTAAGTATAATTAGTGCTTCCTATTATTTAAGAATAATTAGAATATTACATACTGAAAGCCCGGCAAGCACAGCACCAGTAGGTGCAGTTAAAGCAGGCGACCCTCTTGTATTTAATAAATCCTTAAATGGATCAGAAAATTCAAGAGTCGAAATTAGTAATATTCATAGTTTAATAATATCAATTTTAACATTATTAATATTATTCTTCATTTTAAAACCATCTATCTTATTAAAAAGTACACAATTACTATCATTATCTTTATTTTTTAATTAATGAATACATTATTAATGTTATTTATATTTGTACCTATTTTAGCTGTTTTATTTTTAGGATTAAATTTATTATTTGCTGTGAATAAACCTGATGAAGCTAAAGAATCTGTATATGAATGTGGATTTAATTCTGTTTATGGACAAACTAGATCTACTTTCCAAATTCATTTCTTCCTAGTTGCTCTTCTATTCTTAGTTTTTGATCTTGAAATTTTACTTCTATTCCCTATAGCTCTAACTTTATATCAAGTAAGTATGTTTGGATTTTCTGTTGCTTTAATATTCTTTATTGTATTAACTATTGGATTTGTATTAGAAATAGGTACTGGAGCTATAAAAATTTAAATATAAGCTAGCAAAAGCTATAGCTGCTTGCCTCCAGCAAAGCCACAATAAATTAATAATACTAAATATAATATAAAAATAATTCTAATAGGAAGTATTTAGTTTAATAACTAGAATCTCGATTTTTATTTGTTAAATTTTTCCCCCACGCCTCTGCTATAGCCAAAGCAGGTTCAGCACAATCATTAAATTTATAGCAGGCAATATCCAGGCAAGAATACTCTTTATATTATAATATTATTTGATTTTATATTTAAAGATACTCCTTAATATCTCAATTTATAAATAGAAATTTCTATTTATTGTTATTTTTATATTACTTAGGTGTCCAGCTCTTATTTTTTGTTTTATTTATTTGAGAGCCCATACTAATAATTTTATAATCATTATAGAGATAGCTTTAATTCTAGAGCCCTGCCTTGCTAGCCTTATGGCTCAAGTTCGCTCGGGTTAATAGAACAGAGCAATCAATAAAATAAAATAGAATGCCACAATTAATTCCATTTCATTTTTTAAATGAATTATCATTTTCATTTTTAACTTTATTAGTTTTAATTTATGTATTTTCTAAATACATTTTACCTTTATTTACATTTCAACAAGTTATAAGAATGTATATAACAAAATTAAGTAAAAAAGCTTAATTATATTTAATTATCCCCTAGATTTACTAATTCTCTTGCCTTTCATCAAAATTAAATAAAGTAGCAAGGGGAGGAAAGTAAAAATATAGTCAACCAACTACCCCCGACCGAGACCAATCACTCCTATTTGGTTAAGGGAGGGTAATCAAGTCAATTATATTTTTCAACCAATCAACTAAACTTAAAAGAGAATATATTTATAACGTATATTTTTATATTATTTAGTAATTATAATCTTTAGTAACTAGTTGGCTCACGACGAAAGTTAAAATGCCCTTAGTGAAAATGTATACACTTTACACGAGTCTAGTGACTATAAATAATTATAAGGACAGTCATATCCATAATCTTTTTAAATATAGAAGCCTAGTTATAAAATTAATATAAATAATGATTCAAACAAAAACATATTCTCTCGATAATTTATATTTAACAAAGGAAGTGGTATCAGGTAAACTTCTGGTTCCGTCAGACCAGGGCTACCAGTTCAAGTCTGGTAAGATCCGTTCTTTAAGGAGGGGGGATAAACCTGAGCATTTGATTTATAAATGTTAGACTAAGTCTAATTAAAAAAGGTTACTTATTATTTTTAACAACTTCTATTTCATTGTAGAAGTAAGGAGTAGTATCTTCATAGATTCCATCTACATAAACTGGTCTTCTTTTGTTAGAAGTGGCTTTTAAAGTGTAGGCTATATCAGATACAGTAATTGTACCTTGAGTAATACTCTTGTACCACTTTTCTTGTGTGAACTCTCTACTTGAATCTTGATTTAGTAGTAGAGCTAAATCATTAAAATGGATATCTTCATTAGCTATTGCATTAGGAGTAATACCCTTAATTTTAATGATTTCACCTCCATCTTCGGTAATTAAACCATAAACTTTCGGTGCTAAAAACACTGCTTTATCTAAAACATATTCTAATTTTAATTGTCCTAAGTTATTACCGACTAATTCATCTGGTTCAGCACAATCAATTACAATTGAATCCGTATCAGAGTAATATAAATGGAAGTTATGGTTATTTTTTAAATAACTCATGTAAATTCTAGCTTCTGAGGTAATTGTAGACGCTATTGCTATATTAGTATCAATTCCATGATACGAATCATCTCCTTTATCAGAGTTATCTCTAAGATCTAGTCTCGAATCTCTAATTACTATTAAATGATCTTCAAGCAATATCCAATCTTTAACAGTTGTACCCCATACATCTAACTGCTTTTTAAACTTTGATTTATCTTCTTCAGTTAGAATGGTAGTGACCTCAACTATATTGAATTCATTTCTCATACCTAATTTTCCATAGATACTATTCATCATTAACTTAGCAATTAAATTCATTGGATGATCTTTACTATATTCTAATCTTAGTTCATACATTGT
>Ga0208994_1000005_pt1 | contig 18556 bp, 11 predicted proteins | sample MedBloCARef_O3_FD_187849 | JGI IMG/M metagenome (GOLD analysis project Ga0208994, IMG submission 187849) | Forest soil microbial communities from El Dorado National Forest, California, USA - Mediterranean Blodgett CA Ref_O3 (SPAdes) (version 2) | ecosystem: Environmental > Terrestrial > Soil >...
ATGATTGGCTCAGTGAAATTGGAATAACTGTGCAGATACAGTTTACCTCTAGTTAGACGAGAAGACCCTATGCAGCTTTACTGTTGCTAGTTATTGAATATGATGTTCTGAATTTTAGTAGTATAAGGTAGCTATTGCAAAATTGAAAGACCTTTGTTTAGTATATCATGTTGGTAGACATAGTCTACGTGAGAGCATTAGTGCTTGCTTAGCAGCAAGATTTCTAATATAATCATTAACCTTCTTTTGAGGGGACAATTGCTAGGAGGCAGTTTATGCGGGGCACAGATCCCATAAAAAGTACCTGGGTGTATCCAAAATTGTAAAATAATCATAATTTAGTTATGTTTATTGAATATACGAATAATCATTTAGTTATATTTAGTTCATATAAATATATTCGTATATTTTTTTTTTATTTAGTATGTTATTTGGTATAGCTTTTGCTATAACTAATTCAATTATATATCTATTAAGTTAGATTTAATTTTTTATATAAGTAAGATTTTAACTATATGGAAAATAGATGTAATTAAAGCATTAAAAAAAGTACTATAAAACAATAAAAATAAATAATTAAAAAAAAGGGTTAAATATAGTACTTTTAAATGTTTTTAGTTATAATATTAATAGGCTTAGGTTATTATAATTTAAGTGTAAGATAATTCATTAATAATATAATTATGTTTATTACTTGTCAAGTTTAATGGCTTAATCTTGCTTTACTGTTTGACTTACACGTCTATCAGTCGCGTAAGCGGGGCATATGATCACAAGATGCAGAAAGGAAAGGTCTTGGGTTTTTGAAAAAGCTACGCTAGGGATAGGTAATATGTGTCCCACAATGTTTATTTTGTCCTTATGGTATAATAAATAATTGATTTTAATTGGGTAAATTTCAAGAAATACTTTAAAGTATACTTGAAGCGAAATTTACTTTATATATTATATATATTACAAAGTAAAAACGTTCAACGACTATACACCCAACATTTTTTATAACAATAATAATATAATTATTAATTAATAATTAATATTAATAAATATTAATGAAATAGTCTTAATCAATGTATTAATTTATATATTAAGCTGATGGAATTGTTTTTAGATTTTAAATAGAATTTCAATAAACTTAACCATATAAATTAATATAAATTAAGCTGACTGGAATATCGTAAACCAGTCACAACAAAATAGCACCGGTTTTTTTGAATAAAGAATTATATAATAAAAATGATGATTTCAATGTAAAAAAAAATAGACCAAAATTATTTAACAATAAAATAAATAAAATAGTTAATAAACCTTTAACTTATATAAACAATGACACGGGTAAAATTAGACATTTTACACCTGCAGCTCAAGAGTGATTTAATAGTATTTACGCTTATGATCATAATTATATTAAGTCTTTACCTGTGGCAGATAAACATCTAATGAGTTTACTTAAAAGTTATTTTAATATGCAAATCAAAGATGAAAATATTAAAAATAAACGTAATATAATAAAAAATAGACGAGAATCTACAAAAAGAGTATTTATAGGAAGAGGGGAATTAAAACACATCAATAATAAAGTTATTATTACTTTTTATGTTTATAATACAGAAGGTATGTTTCTGTGAGGAAATGTAAAAAAAGCTTGAGAAAATTTATATTGTCCTAATAAAGATCTAGAAATATCTATATATGATGATACTAAAGATAAAGAAGTAAAATCACAATATGAACCTTTTAATTTGATAAATTGATTAAAGATATTTGAAAATAAATATCTATTAAGAACTTTGATAAATAAAAGTAAAAAAGAAGTAAAAAATAGAATATTATTTACAAAACCAACACCTAATTCGAAAGATTTTGAATTAAATTTAAAGAATTTAATGAATTTACTAAATAAGTTAGAAGATTCAAAAAGTTCTCAAGAAATAGAATTAAAAATAAACAAAATAAATCTAGAACAAAAAGAAAAAAAATGAAGCGAAATAATAAATAATAAATTAGTAGAAGAAAAAACGAAGAATTTGGGTATATTATTTAAAAAATCTCAATGAACTTTGATAAATATATATACTAAAAATAAAAAAATAGGTAAAATTATAAAAATAAATAAAGATATAGACAAAAATTTTGAGATAATATCATTCAATAGACCACTTTTACTGAAACATGGACAAATATTACCTATAAATGAAAATATTAATAATAAAAGAGTCATCAAATTAAATAGACCACTTAGTTTGAAGGAGTTTTTATATCAATTTGATTTTGATACATATATTAATAATATAGAAAAGGAAAAAAAAAATGAAATATTAAATGAAATAAATGAATCTGCATTGTATGATGCTATTAAAAAAGAAGTAAAAGAAGAGTATAGAGATGCACTTTTATTATTACCTTTATATTTATTTAATTTTAATAAAACTAAATTTAAAATGTATTTGATGGAAAAACTTACTCATTTAGTAAAAAGTTTATATAATAAAGAAGTAGTATTTAATATAGTTAATTTAAAAAAGATGCATCTAAGTACTGATATATATACACAAGCTATAGTATTAAAATTAAAAAATAGAGATAATAAATTATATAGAGTTTTAAAATCATCTTTACGTAAAATTAAAATACCGAACTTTAATAAAATAAATGAAAAAAAAAATAAACCAAATAAAAATGAATTTCTTGATAACAAAATACGAAATAGTCTTATTAATTCTATGTTTACAAAAGAGGATGTTAAAGATCCTTTAAATAATTTGCTATTAAACTTTTTCCCATCTGCAGAAAACTTACAAAAAAGTGTTGTGAAAAAAGGATCTGTTAAAAATTCTTCTATTTCTTTAATAGATTATGTACTTATGTATTTAAAACATATAAAAGTTAGAGGTATAAGAGTAGAAGCTAAAGGAAGATTAACAAGACGATTTACCGCTTCAAGATCTGTTTTTAAGATGAAATGAAAAGGTGGTTTGAAAAATGTTGATTCTTCATTTAAAGGATTGTCCACTATAATGTTAAGAGGTTATGTAAAATCAAATGCACAATATTCCTTTTTAAGCTCCAAAAATCGTAATGGAGCCTTTGGTGTTAAAGGATGAGTAAGTAATAAATAAACTTTAACAGAATGTCTATTTTAGACATATTATAAAAGCCTTTTATTGTTTTATTTCGCCCACATATAATTTTTAATATTTGTATTATATTGCCTTACCCTTATTTTATTATAAATTTTATACCCCCTCCTCAAATAGATTTTCTCAAGTCCATTTTCTTAACTGTATTTTTTTTAAGTCCATTTTCTCAAATCTCGCGTTGGCCTTCGGGCAAAAATAAGATTATATATGTTATTGTTATAAAAAAGTGAATAAATAGTCTGAACCATTTTGCAAAAAATGGAAACAAAAGTAATTTTTACTTTTAACAAAAATTGAACAGGCTAATTGCGCCAGGAAGTACAAATTGAGTGCGCAGTTTGGCACCTCGATGTCGGCTTAACTTATCCACATGAATGCAGGAATCATGAAGGGTTCGACTGTTCGTCGATTAATAAGTTACACGAGCTGGGTTAAATACGTCGTGAGACAGTATGGTTTCTATCTTCTAGAGGAAATTAGAATAAAATAAGGATATACCCCTCGTACGAAAGGAGCTGGGTATATTAACCTCTGGTTTACCTGTTGTTTATGTGTCCAATATTAACGCGATAAAAAGTATAAACTTTATCAGATTACCTTATTAGATGGTTATTATCTGACAGTATTAATGTTCATATTTAAGCATTGCTTAAATGTAAAACATTTGTTGATGAATACTGATATTATTTATATTTCTATTAATAATAATATAACTTTATTAATTTAAGTATTAAATTATTAAAGTCTTATACAGGAATGTTACTTTCACTTAAGTAAATTTATAGCATAGGCACGGCAGGAACGCTATGTTAGTTAAAAATAAGTGCTGAATGCATCTAGGCACGAAACTTACTTTAAGATATTCTTAAATATACGTAGTTGAACACTACGAATTTGTTAAAAAATTTTTTTATTATTTCATATTTTTTATAATTATTTACTTATTATAAATTGTTTACATCAGATATTTTATAATAAACATTTTATAAAATGTTTACATATGTTATTATATCAATCATAACATTAACAAGCAATAGGCTTTAGCTGAAAAAATTGAAAAATTTTTAGGTATAAAGTACTAAAATTATATCCAACTCGGTTTAATAAATATCCAAGCAGATTTTAACATATATCTAATAAAACAACTACATACTTTAACCTTTAGTCCGGTTAGCATAAAAGTAATGTAGCTGTTTTGTAACCAGCTGAAGCAAGTGCGATACTTGCACTGGACTTATTAATAAAAAAAAATTCTTAAAGAATAATAATAGGCCTTATAGTCAAGTGGTTAAGACATAATGTTTTCATCATTACATACGAGGGTTCGATCCCCTCTGAGGCTATATTTAACTTATATAATTGGTTTATATTATTAGATATAAAATAAAGAAAAATAATTGCGGATTGATGTAATAGTAACATAATTGGCTCATGTCCAGTATATAGAGGTGCAAATCCTTTGTCCGCATATTTATTAATAATAAGCTATCAAGGTTATAGCTTAATTGGTAAAGCAAGCTGCTCATGACAGCTGAGATGAGTGTTCAAATCACTCTGGCCTTAGCTAATATAATTATTTTTAACAATAAATCCGAGTGCTGAAATTGGTAGACAGGACGAACTTAAGCTTCGTTGATTTTATATCGTGAACGTTCAAGTCGTTTCTCGGATAATAAAGACTAACTAATTAGTCTTTTATTATTATACTAATATTGCAAAACAATACTTTAGAGTAATAAGCCTCTTTTTAAATAAATATAAAATAAATAAAATGAAAAAGAATAAGAGCAATAAAATAATAATTATTTGCTTATTTAATAAATAGCTCGAGAAGCTCAACCTGGTAGAGCGGAACTCTGAAGATGTTTAGGTTGTAAGTTCAAATCTTATCTCGAGCAAAATTAAAATATTTCTAATAAAAATAGGTGTGTTGGAATTGGCAGACAAGTTCCACTTAGGATGGAATGATTTTATCATGCAAGTTCAAGTCTTGTCACCTATATGTATTAAATATTATTTTAATACCTATGCTTTTTAGAGGTAGATGCCTCTTTTTTATTTAAAAATAATATTAAAAATATGATTAAAAATTACAGTTTTCTTATTAAGACTAATTATTTATTTTCACCTTCTCTTAATATGACTTTCTTTAAGACATTTAGTACTAGCTCAAAACAAAAAATTAAAATAAAGAATATTGTTGCTTATGACCTAGAAACTATCAATTGATTTAGCTTAAAAAAAAGTGGTTTTATTATACCTCTTCAAAAAAATTTTGAAAAAAAGCCTGCTATTTATATATATCAAAATAAATTAAATAAAAACCAAATTTATATAGGTTCAAGTATTAATCTAATAAGACGTTTAGAACAACATAGGTATTTATGTAATAAAAATATTAAAAGTTGTCCTAAATTTTATAACTGTGTAAGTAAGTATGGTTGGAATAATTTTAGAGTAGGTATTTTGGAGTATATTGGGTCAAATAAGGTCTATAGAAGTACAATTGATAAAGTTCTTTTAAAAAGGAATTTAATAGAGAGAGAACAATTTTACTTTGATATTTTTAAGCCCACTTTAAACATAAATAAGATAGCTGGAAGTACTTTAGGTTTTAAACATACTGAAGAAACACGTTTTCTTATGAGTTTAGAACGTAAAGGTAAAAGTATAAATAGACGAAAACAGAATATATCTTATATAATCAGTGAAGAAACTAAAAATAACTTATCTATACGAACTAGGCATGGCGTTATAGTGAAAGTCGTAGATAAAAATAATAAGATTATAAATACATTTCCTACTATTACAAGTGCAGCTAAATTTTATAATACAAATCACACAACTTTATCCCGTTATTTAAAGTCTGAAAAGCTTTGAAAAGATAAGTACTATTTCTTATGCAAAGCAAACTAATGTATTATATATATTAGTATCTCGTGGACTAATCGGTAAGTCATAAATTTTTGGTATTTAATATTGAATGTTCGAATCATTCCGAGATAATCACATTATTTAGTATAATAGATTAAAACAATATATATTTCATATTGAGTGCATATTAAAATATTTTTACGGTGAATATAGTTCAATCGGTAGAACAACTGTATGTGGCACAGTACGTTCCCTGTTCAAATCAGGGTATTCACCCTATATAAACACACACACACACAAGCTAAGGCCAAGATAGTTCAATTGGTTAGAACATTAATTTCATGCATTAATAATGAGAATTCAACTTTCTCTCTTGGTATTCTACATCACTTTTAGACTATTAGTCTTATAAGCAGTTTTAGTTATTAAAATAATTAAAGCGTACCTTTTACATGTTTAAATTTAAATATTTTCAAACTATTTAGGTTCGGACTTATATCCCAGTCTATAACAACCTTTCCTGGTTATAAATTAAACGATAAGACAAGGAGAGTATAAAAGAATTAGTTTAATTGGTAAAACAAATTTTTCTTAATGAGAAGTTAAATAAAAGTTTGAATCTTTTATTCTTTAATGTTAATATACTCAATATTATTTTTACTATTATCAAATGCTGTTACATTACGACGAGATAAATCGATACTTTTTAATAGAGTTGCTATAATAGGTTTAATATATTCTTCATTATTAGCTATATCTAGTTTATTTATCGATAAATTACTTAATGGTATTGGATTATATGGTGGTTTATTTAACGCAACTAGTATAACACAAGTATTTCATATATTTATTTTTTTTATTAGTGCTATTATAATGCAATTAACAGCTTTTTACCCTAGGAAAGTTTGGATAGCTGAATACTCTTCTTTAAGTAAATTAATATTCTATAACTTTTTATATTATAGAACGAAAATTGTTAATAAAATGGGGGAACAATTTAAAATAATAGAATATCCTCTAATATTATTATTTATTATAACTGGAGCAGTTTTTCTAGTATCAACAAGTGATCTAGTTTCTATATTTCTTTCTATAGAATTACAGAGTTATGGGTTATACTTACTTAGTACAATATATAGAAACTCAGAATTAGCTACTTCAGGTGGTCTTACTTATTTTTTACTAGGAGGTTTAAGTTCATGTTTCATTTTATTGGGAACTAGTTTATTATACGCAAACTCTGGTACAACTAATTTAGATGGAATATACGTTATAACTAGCTTAAGTGATTTGGCAAATGATACTAATAATGAAATATTATACTGATATAAATCTTATTATATAAATTTTTCATTATTAATATTAAGCGTAGGTTTCTTATTCAAAGTTAGTGCAGCTCCTTTTCATTTCTGATCTCCTGATGTTTATGATGCTATACCTACTATAGTTACAACATTTGTAGCTATTGTAGCTAAAATTTCTATATTTATATTTTTTTTAGAATTAGTACATTATACAAGTAATTCTTTATTTAATTTTCAATTTAGTTGGACTTCTAGTTTACTAGTTAGTTCTTTACTTTCTTTAATTATAGGAACAGTTGTAGGTTTAACACAATTCAGAATAAAAAGGTTGTTTGCTTATAGTACTATTTCACATGTTGGTTTTATATTATTAGCCTTGAGTATTAATAGTATAGAATCGATCCAAGCCTTTATATTTTACTTAATGCAATATTCAATTAGTAATTTAAATGCATTTATTATACTTATTAGTATTGGTTTTTCTCTTTATTTTTATATAAACGATAGTGATGAATTTAAACAATTAGCTGATAAAAACAATTCACCTATACAATTAATAAGTCAAATGAAAGGTTACTTTTATATAAATCCTGTTCTGTCTTTAAGTTTAGCTGTTACAATTTTTTCTTTTGTAGGTATCCCACCTCTTATAGGATTCTTTGCAAAACAGATGGTATTAAGTGCCGCATTAGACAGTGGTTATGTTTTCCTTGCTTTAATTGCAATATTAACAAGTGTTATTAGTGCAGTTTATTATTTAAATATAATAAAACAAGTTTTCTTTGATGAATCTGAATACAAAGTTAATCCAGAAGTAACTAACATGGATTTACATGGTAATATTATTAAAAATAACGTTTTAATTAAAAGATTAACATTTAATACTAATAGTATTGTATTATCTAGTTATTTAACTATAACTATATCTATATTAACTCTAACAATATTATTATTCATTTTTATACCTCAAGAATGATTAAATATGGCTAACATATTAGCCTTAATAATTTTTAATCCTTAAATGACTAGTACTACTTTCTTTTTTGTTTTTATACCATTATTGGCTATTATTTTATTAGCTGTAAATTTAATATTTGCACCGCATAATCCATATCAAGAAAAAGATAGTGCATTTGAATGTGGTTTTCATTCTTTCTTAGGTCAAAATAGAACACAATTCAGTATATCTTTTTTTATATTTGCACTTTTATTTTTATTGTTTGATTTAGAAATTCTTTTAGTTTACCCTTACGTTGTTAGTGCATATACAAACGGTATATATGGCCTAGTTATAATGTTAATATTTTTTTTAGCTTTAACATTAGGATTTGCTTTTGAATTAGGTAAAAATGCTTTGAAAATAGATAGTAAACAAATGCTTATTTTAGATAATACTTATAAAAATACAGTAAATGTTATATCTAGTTTTAAATATTTTTTATATTTATAAATTTATTAAAAACGAATAAAATTAATTAAGGTTTTTTATTTATAAAATTATTTACTTATTCGTTTGGTATTTATAAAATTATAATTATAATAAATAATATTATATTATTTATTATAAGCTGTCTTTTGGTTTCTATTCTATATTTATATTATGTATTTACTTTATAAGTTATTATAAGGACATCATCAAATATAAAGTTATCAATATAGTCTATTATACAAATATATTACATTAGAAAATATAAGTATAGAATAGAAAAGTTTAATAAAAAAAATGCTCAATTTATTATATTTAATAAATTTAAATAATTGTGATACTCCTAGGCCTTGAGGTCTTTATTTTCAGGATAGTGCTACACCGCAAATGGAAGGTCTAGTTGAATTACACGATAATATTATGTTTTACCTAGTAATTATATTATTTGGTGTAGGTTGAATAATGATATCTATAGTTAGAAACTACACTAATGTTAAATCACCTATATCTCATAAGTATTTAAATCACGGAACATTAATAGAATTGATATGAACAATTACACCTGCCTTAATATTAATACTAATAGCTTTCCCATCATTTAAGTTATTATATTTAATGGATGAAGTTAGTGATCCTGCCATGTCTGTATTAGCAGAAGGACATCAATGATATTGAAGTTATCAATATCCTGATTTTTTAAATGCAGATGATGAATTTATAGAATTTGATTCATACTTAGTACCAGAATCTGATTTAGAGGATGGAGCTTTAAGAATGCTAGAAGTAGATAATAGAGTTATTCTTCCAGAATTAACACACGTTAGATTTATTGTTACAGCGGCTGATGTTATTCATTCTTTTGCATGTCCTGCTTTAGGTATTAAGTGTGATGCTTACCCAGGTAGATTAAATCAAGTTTCTGTTCTTATTAACAGAGAAGGAACTTTTTATGGACAATGTTCGGAAATATGTGGAATTTTACATAGTTCTATGCCTATAGTTATAGAATCAGTAAGTATAGAAAAGTTTTTGTCTTGATTAGAGGAACAGTAATAGAAGTTATTAAATATAATATTTAATAGATAAGCTATTATGTGTTTAAGTTGTTTAAACAGGGATTTTAATTAATTATTGATTAAAAAGATAACGTATTTATTGAATTTGATGTTTTATCTCAGATTAAATTTATGTTAATTGGTATATATAAATTATATAAATATGATAAATTATTATTTTATTTACTTAATAGACTTCCTAGAGCCGGTGTATTTATAAATCACCTAGATTATGCTAATAGAATAAATTCATTAGATCATAATGTAGTTTGTATAAATTTATTAAATTACAATAATCTCGGTGAACGAAGCACGTAAAAAACTAATTAGTTATAAGTGCTTAATACATATAACTATAGTTATCCCTTATATAAGGAAATACAGGGAAGAAAGCTTAAATTATCAACTATAAATAATTTAATATAAAGCTTTAAAGATGATTAAGAAAGATAAATATACAATGAATCTATCCTTAATACTTTTTTTAATCGGAATTTTAGGTTTCGTTTTAAACAGAAAAAATATTATTTTAATGCTTATTTCAATAGAAATAATGTTATTAGCTATTACGTTCTTAATATTGATAAGTTCATTGAGCTTTGATGATATATTAGGCCAAACATTTGCTATATATATTATAGCAATTGCTGGCGCAGAATCAGCAATTGGTTTAGGTATTCTAGTTGCTTTTTATAGATTAAGAGGAAGCATCGCAATAGAATATAAATAATGTATTTAGCTATAATTACTTTACCTTTATTAGGATCAATAGTTGCCGGCTTTTTTGGTAGGAAAGTCGGAGTTAGCGGAGCCCAATTAATTACATGTACAAGTGTAATTGTAACAACTTTATTAGCAAGCATAGCCTTTTTTGAAGTAGGTTTAAATAATATACCTGTATCAATAAGCCTTTTTAGATGAATAGATAGTGAATCACTAAATGTCTTATGAGGTTTCCATTTTGATAGTTTAACGGTATCTATGTTGATACCTGTTTTAATCGTTAGTTCTTTAGTCCATATATACTCTATAGGATATATGAGCCATGATCCACATAATCAGCGGTTTTTTAGTTATTTAAGTTTATTCACCTTTATGATGATTACACTTGTTACAGCTAATAATTTTTTATTGATGTTTGTGGGTTGAGAAGGTGTGGGAATTTGTTCGTATCTATTAGTAAGTTTTTGATTTACTAGAATAGCAGCAAACCAAAGTTCTATGTCTGCTTTCTTAACTAACAGAGTGGGTGATTGTTTTTTAACTATTGGTATGTTTGCTATACTATGATCATTTGGTAACATTGATTATAGTACAGTATTTTCATTAGCACCTTTTGTTAATGAAAATATCGTTACAATTATAGGTATATGTTTGTTAATAGGTGCTATGGCTAAAAGTTCTCAAGTTGGATTACACGTTTGATTACCTATGGCTATGGAAGGTCCCACACCTGTTAGTGCATTAATACACGCGGCTACAATGGTTACCGCTGGTGTATATTTATTAATGCGTACAAGTCCTTTAATAGAATATAGTTCAACTGTATTAATACTATGTTTATGATTGGGTGCTATAACTACAGTCTTTAGTAGTCTTATAGGATTATTCCAACAAGATATAAAAAAGGTTATTGCTTATAGTACTATGTCTCAATTAGGTATGATGGTTATTGCAGTAGGTCTTTCTTCATATAACATAGCTTTATTCCACTTAGTTAATCATGCTTTTTATAAAGGATTATTATTCTTAGGCGCAGGTGCTGTTATTCATGCGGTTGCTGATAACCAAGATTTTAGAAAATATGGTGGATTAAGACCATTCTTACCATTAACTTATTCTGTTATGTTAATCGCTAGTCTTAGTTTAGTAGCTTTCCCGTTTATGACTGGATTCTATAGTAAAGATTTTATATTAGAATCTGCTTATGGAAAATTTTATTTTAGTGGTACAGTTGTTTACTTTATAGCTACTATTGGTGCTATGTTTACTACTTTATATTCTGTTAAAGTTTTATACTTAACTTTCTTAACTAATCCTAATGGCCCTCTTGTTAATTATAAACATGCTCATGAAGGTGATATATATATGAGTTTACCGTTAATTATATTAGCTATTTTCTCTATATTCTTTGGTTATATTACTAAAGATATTTTTATAGGGTTAGGTTCAGGTTTCTTTGCGGATAATAGTTTATTTATTCATCCTACACATGAAATAATGTTAAATACTGAGTTCGCTGTACCTACTCTATTTAAATTATTGCCTTTATTCTTTACTATATCCCTTAGTGTTATAGCTATAGTTCTTTCAGAATTTTTAGGTAAAATTTTAATCACTTTTAAATATACTAGATTAGGTTATAATATATTTGGATTTTTTAACCAACGTTTCTTGATTGAATTATTTTATAATAAATATATTACTGGTCTAGTTTTTGAATTAGGAGGTCAAACAACTAAAGTTATAGATAAAGGTAGTGTAGAATTATTAGGACCTTATGGTTTAGAAAAAGGTTTAATTAATTTAAGTAAAAATATTGTCAGCTTAGATACTGGAGTAATTACAAGCTATGCTTTATATATTTTAATAGGTCTTATTTTCTATATATTAATTCCATATTTATCCTTGTTTGATAATAGTTTACTTTTATTAATATTATTATCATTATTTAGTATTGTAAATATTTATACTTATAACAATAGTGTTAAAACTGTAACTAATATACAGTCTAGTATGACATAATTTTTAGACGTTGATACGTTTATAGTTTACTTATATTTAAGTTTACTTATAAACTTATTTATTTGATTACTTAATTAAGATTATAAATAACTCTTTGTATAATAACATTATACATATTTTACCCTCATCGTATAAGTCATAATATATTTAATTTTATTATACTTAACATTTACGTCGACGTATCTATTAACTATAGCTATATTTTATTTTTATTTAAAATTGTTTAAAAAATGTTTAAAGTATATATAGTAACGTATTTATCTAAAATACGTTTTATATACTAACTTTATATAATAATGTTTCATTAACCTAGGTTAATGGAACATGATTGATATTTTTTATTAATATAGTTTATTTTAACTACTAAAGTACCAATATATTTATTTATTTATTTTTTTATACTCCCTTTTTAACTTTTAGAAAAAAAGAACAAATAATCTATTAATTGAATAATGAGAATTTTTAAAAGTCATCCTTTATTAAAATTGGTTAATTCCTATGTAATTGATTCTCCACAACCATCTAATCTAAGTTATTTATGAAATTTTGGTTCTTTATTAGCTGTTTGTTTAATTATACAAATAATTACAGGTGTTACTTTAGCAATGCATTATAATCCTAGTGTATTAGAAGCGTTTAACTCAGTAGAACATATTATGCGTGATGTAAATAATGGATGATTAATACGTTACTTACACAGTAATACAGCATCAGCTTTCTTTTTTTTAGTATATCTACATATAGGTAGAGGTTTATACTATGGATCATATAGAGCACCTAGAACATTAGTATGAACATTAGGTACAATAATATTTGTATTAATGATGGCTACAGGTTTCTTGGGTTATGTTTTACCATATGGTCAAATGTCCCTATGAGGTGCAACAGTTATAACTAACCTTATGAGTGCTATACCTTGAATAGGACAAGACGTAGTTGAATTTTTATGAGGTGGTTTCTCAGTTAATAATGCTACTTTAAATAGATTCTTTGCTTTACATTACGTATTACCTTTTGTATTAGCTGCTTTAGTTTTAATGCATTTAATTGCTTTACACGATAGCGCTGGATCAGGTAATCCTTTAGGTGTTTCAGGTAACTACGATAGATTACCTTTTGCTCCTTATTTTTTATTTAAAGATTTAGTTACAATATTTATATTTATTATAGTATTAAGTATATTTGTATTTTTCATGCCTAATCTGTTAGGAGATAGTGAAAACTATGTTATGGCTAATCCTATGCAAACTCCTCCTGCTATAGTTCCTGAGTGATATCTTTTACCTTTCTATGCTATATTAAGATCTATACCTAATAAATTATTAGGTGTTATTGCTATGTTTAGTGCTATATTTATATTATTAGCTATGCCATACACAGATTTAAGTAGATCTAGAGGTATACAATTTAGACCTTTAAGTAAAATAGCTTTCTATATTTTTGTTGGTAATTTCTTAATATTAATGCAATTAGGTGCTAAACACGTAGAATCTCCATTTATAGTATTTGGACAAATAAGTACAGTAATATATTTTGCTCATTTTTTAATAATAGTGCCTTTAATTAGTTTAATAGAAAATAGCTTAATTGAGTTAAGTAGTTACAAAGTTAATACATTTGTAAGTTAAACTTTACAAAGTTTAAATTTTATACTAAATATAACAATAAGACTTGTTCTTACTATACTACTTATTATTCTTTTTAAGTTAGTTTTATTTATTTATAATTTATTACAGCCTATTTTAAGACATGTTGCTTTACTTAGTTTTATTATGTTAATAATTATTTTAAATAATTTAGGTAAATGTTTTACAAAGTAAAATTTAAGATAAGTTTTATTAAAAACTTATTTTGTTTTTACGAAACGAATGAGGTATTATTAGTAATGGTAAAGAAAAAAATTGTCTAATTTCTATACAAATGCTTTATACCATTAAATTTAAACCTGAATTAACATTATCCAAGCGTTTGTCGCTTTTTTTATAATATACTTTGCTCTTCATTTGGTTTTTCCTAAGTAGATAATCTCTTAGGTGCGGTTTTTAACATAAAATTCCGTTGCATTTAAATAAGAATAAGACCTATCATGATAATATAATTTTAGTTTTATATTATAGAAATAGTGTCTTAGGGTTGATGTTTGCCTGCTTCCCATCTCCACCCTCACAATGTTTTGTTTAATTGAAACATAAAAAATAATAAAAATAATGAAGAATCTCATCAGCCAAATGAGCCTAAATTACCTATATTGAAAACAAGTTTATCTTTATGAACAGAACGATGATTTTTGTCTTCAAATGCTAAAGATATAGGAACATTATATTTAATATTTGCTTTATTTTCTGGATTATTAGGTACTGCTTTTTCTGTCTTAATTAGATTAGAATTAAGTGGACCTGGTGTTCAATATATTGCAGATAATCAACTATATAATAGTATCATTACTGCTCATGCATTATTAATGATATTTTTTATGGTTATGCCTGCTTTAATCGGAGGTTTTGGTAATTTTTTATTACCTTTATTAGTTGGAGGTCCAGATATGGCATTCCCTAGACTTAATAACATAAGTTTCTGGTTATTACCTCCGAGTTTAATATTATTATTATTTTCTAGTGGTATAGAAAATGGAGTAGGTACAGGGTGAACAGTTTATCCTCCATTAAGTGGAGTACAAAGTCATAGTGGACCTGGTGTAGACTTGGCTATATTTGCTTTACATCTAGCAGGTATAAGTAGTTTATTAGGTGCTATAAATTTTATTACTACTATACTTAATATGAGAAGTCCTGGTATAAGATTACATAAATTAGCTTTATTTGGATGAGCTGTAGTAGTGACGGCTGTATTATTATTATTATCATTACCTGTCTTAGCTGGTGCGATTACCATGCTTTTAACAGATAGAAATTTTAATACATCATTCTTTGAAGCTGCAGGTGGAGGTGATCCTATACTTTACCAGCATCTTTTTTGATTCTTCGGACATCCAGAGGTCTATATATTAATTATACCTGGTTTCGGTATAATTAGTACAACAATATCAGCTAGCTCTAACAAGAGTGTATTTGGATATTTAGGTATGGTTTATGCCATGATGTCAATAGGTGTATTAGGTTTTGTTGTTTGAAGTCATCACATGTATACAGTAGGTCTTGACGTGGATACAAGAGCTTACTTCACAGCCGCTACATTGATTATAGCTGTTCCAACAGGAATTAAAATATTCTCTTGATTGGCTACATGTTATGGGGGATCTTTACAATTAACACCTTCAATGTTATTTGCTTTAGGTTTCGTTTTCATGTTCACAATAGGTGGATTATCAGGTGTTGTTTTAGCTAACGCATCACTTGATATTGCATTTCACGATACGTATTACGTAGTCGCTCATTTTCACTATGTTTTAAGTATGGGAGCCGTGTTTGCATTATTTAGTGCATGATACTTCTGAATACCTAAAATGTTAGGTTTAGATTATAATGTAATGTTAGGTAAAGTACATTTCTGAATACTTTTCATCGGAGTTAACGTTACATTCTTTCCACAGCATTTCTTAGGTCTACAAGGGATGCCTAGAAGAATTAGCGATTACCCTGACGCCTTTGCAGGCTGAAATTTAATTAGTAGTTTTGGTAGTATTGTTAGTGTGGTTGCTACATGATTATTTTTACATATAGTATACCTACAATTAGTTGAAGGTAAAGCTACAAGTAGATATCCATGATTAACTCCACAATTCTATACTGATACTTTACAAACCTTATTAAACAGAAGTTATAACAGTTTAGAATGAGCTTTAACAAGTCCACCAAAACCTCATGCATTTGTAAGCTTGCCTTTACAATCTATGATAAAATAGGGAGTTTAGATCCATCTTTAATGTATAAGTCTTGGCAAAACTGTCATAGGATATTTGCTACTTTAAAGATCTCCATTTGATCAATAGTCGTCATAATACTTCTGGTCCTATGAGTGATCACTTCAATCGTATAACATATCATTATACTATTCGGGGTCAGTAAGCAATAACTCTAGAATATTGGGAGAAATAAGACTAATTAATCCTACATTTGCTAGTGATGGCTGATATATAATAAATTGAAGGTTTAACCTCAGACATGTATTATTTTTAAAACAATACTAGGTAATATTTATAATAGATTTATTGTTGAATAATTAGTATATTATAAATATTTATTTCTGAGTTTTTTCGTATAAAAACCTTATTATCTATATAATAAGATCCTCTTTAAGAGAAAGAAAGGAGAAGACTAAACTTATAGTAATATAAGATTACTTAAAGCCATCAGATATAAATATTTTTTTTATAAACTTATTGTTAAATAAGTAATTTATAAATTATATTTTTATATTTGTTTAATATATAAATATTAGGGTTATGTATTTATGATTATACATTTTTATTATAGATCATATCTTGTAATTAAATATATATGTATATATAGGCGTAAATTTATATAGTAAAGATTAAATATAATATTCCTATATCTTTAGCATTTGAATATAAAATATCTTGTTCTGTTCATTGCTTTTTATAATAAACTTAGGCTAATTTGGCAAATTGGCTTACTAATTTTTTTTATTACATATTTCTATTAAATAAAACACTGTGAGGGTGGATATGGAAAATAACAGGCAAATATTAATCTTATGACACTCTTTTTATATCTTGATATAAAGATAGAGAATTACTTATGCAAAAATGTACAAAAAATTTTTTATTAATATTATAGTAAAACAATTAAATAAATTTTTATTTAGTTTTACTTTAGCTAGATTTACTGGAGCATTATTTTCTATTACAATAGTAGCAATGATTAAATACAGTATTTCTGGTAATTTTCACCTAGAATACTGTGAATTTTGGAATAATGTAGGAGTTGGATTATTAGGTTGAACTATTAATACAGCGGTTATAGATTGATTAACCGAATATTTAGGTATTAAAGGTATTAATTTTAACTTAAACCAATTTTTATATGGATATAATACAATGGCCTTAGGTTACAATTCTTCTAAAGAATTTAAGGTAAAATTGTATAACGCTATGGAATCAGACAAGGGGTTAAATTCAGGTAAAGGTTTAGATAAAGGTAAAAGTATAGATAAGGGTTCATCAGACAACAATAAGTCTTTTGAAACTGAAGCTGATCCCGATGCTATGTGTTTAGACAAAGATAGAGCGACGAATCCTACTTCTAATGAAAACAAAGGTAAATCTGTATCACGATTTACATTAGGACCCGGTTATGCAGTGGAACCACATAATGCTCATTGATATAGACTTCATCCTGGTGTTGACCCTCAAGTTTTATTTTTCCCTAAGAAGAGTTATTTTGCTCCAGGATTCAATGTTCCTGGGGGTGAAGTACCAATACGTGATGAAATATGTAAACATATTGATTATAACACGCATATACTAAGCCAATTTAAAAAGATGGATTTGGAAACTGCTATAGAGCAACGAGATAATAACTTAAAACTATTTGAAGCTATGCAAACAAAAATCGCATACGCACAAGGTGTTTTATCCAAAATACCTACAATTCCTACTACCGAATACGAATTTAAATTAAAAAATCAAATATTAAAAGATTTAGATGAATTAAATAGACATAAAATTAGAGCAGAAGCCAGAGCTACTCTATTGAATTCTAGAATACAGTTTATAGAAATTAATAAAAATTCAAATGAACAACAATAATTTTTTTAGTGTATTGATCTTTTTTTTTTATTTATGTAGGGAGATTGGTATATATTTTATTAACATATATACATATGTTAATAAAATATATATTAGGGATATGTTGTAAATGGTTTTACATTTTGATTGCAGATCATTAATAAGGGGTTCAATTCCTCCATATCCCTAGATTAAAACTAAATAATGGCGTGTTGACTTAATTGGTAAAGTGTTGTGTTTCGGCCACAAAAACTACAGGTTCGAATCTTGTACACGTCTTAGTTTTATAATTTTAATTACCCTTTCCT
>Ga0208994_1000008_pt1 | contig 13988 bp, 12 predicted proteins | sample MedBloCARef_O3_FD_187849 | JGI IMG/M metagenome (GOLD analysis project Ga0208994, IMG submission 187849) | Forest soil microbial communities from El Dorado National Forest, California, USA - Mediterranean Blodgett CA Ref_O3 (SPAdes) (version 2) | ecosystem: Environmental > Terrestrial > Soil >...
CATAATTGCGTGACTTAGTTAAGAATGTTTTCGTTCTATCCAGTTTCCAGGACTGTTTCCTGAAGACGCACCGGCATATCGGCATATCGGAGCTCGAAAAATACGGATAGTTGCGAGCTTATAAATATATATTATATATGATATCAAATGTAAACATATAGGTTCGTGACCAGTCGAACATTCGTACTACGCAGAAAGGGAATTGTTATAAAGTCGAAAGACAACTCGGGTGAGGTCCACCAGCTGAATTCGGTGAGAGAATGAGAATATTTGAACACCAAAAAGGTCCTAAACGACTTACGGTTGCAACTTCAAGCTGAAGATAATGCCAGTATTGTAGTTGCCAACTACTATTTATTATAATCATAATAATCAGCAACATATTGAACATAAAATAATTGATTGCGCACCGAAATACCTGCGGTGATGATCGTCGTGAAGATGAGACGACTCGCACAGACCCAACTTTGGGTCAAGATGGCAATCACATGTTTGCAATCTTGAATATTATTGGCTGTGGCTTGCTACCAAAGGGAGCCTTTTCGTTTTAAGAAATAGGTTTTGATTCCGGAAATGGCTTTCAAATCGAGACCAAATCAAGTTGGGCAAACAGTATAGTGCAGCAAGGAAGGGCTTTCGGCAAGAAAAATAATCTATTTACTATCTAATGGTAAGCTTACAATATGTCAATATCCCTCCCTTCTTTTTCTCTTTCTCCAACTTGAAAACTTGAATTTTCATTCGTCTCAACAGAAGCAAGCCATAAGCCCAATTTCCATAACCTTAAATCACGGTGCCTTGTTTTGGTATGTACAGTCAAATCCCTCATAACCCATACATCTTATAACTTATACACTCTCATAACCCATACTTTTTGCCAGTGGCTGCTACAAAATCTAAATTTACACCAAAATTTACCTCTCATAACCCATAACCATTAATAACCCATTTCCTGAGCCATCCACCGAGACGTGTGGGTTATGAGGGGTTCAACTGTAATGACATTCCTTGATATGGACAATTTTTAAAAAGTACATTGTTATTTTCGTGTGTCAAATTTTTTTATTTCATTTAAATTTGTTCCAGATTGATGACATTCGGTGATGGTCGAGCTCATAGCATCTCAACTTTTCAACATACGCTTTATAATTTAATTAATCTAAGACACATATTCCATCAGCTTACTTTTGTTCTTTAAGTGTCAGAAAACAGTGAACTGAAACGATGAACACGGTTGATTATTGTTTTGAATAATTATACTACACATACTTAAAAAAATTATTAAAATTGCCTTTTTGCTTTTGTTACATGTATACAATCTGGGTATTCGCAATCGCTATCACATACAGCAAAGCCTTCTCCTGGGATGTATTCTATAGGTAATGGGCTGCTGAGTGCCACTCCCAGAGTAACCTAAGTACCGTAAATAAGCATAACAATATATATAATATATTGCTTACCGTGATTTGACAACGATATCGTGCATAAGAAAAAAAACATAGTGTCAAAACTCCTCTTCTCAGTTGTTCCGAAGGAAGATGAAAGAAAGTAGCTCGGTCCCCATACTCGTAACGAAATTTAAAAGGGGAGTCGATCTTGATTTAATTGAGTTAGATGGCTTGATTTGGTAAAAAGGGAAAATTTGACTCACATTGCGAAGATCCACTGTGGGTGGTCCTCTCGCTTCATGTGTAATTGTACTCATACCAATGGAAACGATACCGGGAAAGATGATAGACCCGGTTTCGTGTTCAGTATAACCTGCCACAGATAGTACTTGTCCGAGTCCTCGCTGATAATTGGTGTCTAATCGGATAAACCCTCTCTCAAATACATTGTCTCCTTCTCCAGGGGGTTGCAATGTGTATCTTACAATTGTTGAGGAGCAAAAGGGTTCGACAGTAAACTCTTCAACTAGAGGACGCAGGATAGACATGAGTTAATTGGAGAAAGAAGAAGTTGCTAGACATTGTTTTATACTCAATTATGCTTTGCTGACTACGAATAGTGGCGTAGATAAGGATCATACGTGAGTAAAGCATATTATAATAGCATGTCGTTTATGATTGGATAGTCGCGAGCCTATAAATATATATTATATATGATATCAAATGTAAACATATGTCAATGTTCTCTTGATGAAAAGTTCTTGTTGTCGTTTATTTATGTACTAATGTTTTTTAACCATCTTTAAGTAGATTTAATACGTTCGATTGTAAGGCACATTGAATATTTCACACCTCTATCCTTGTGCAGAATTCTCTCAGTATGGCACGGACAGAACTCATGCATATCTCTCTTCTTCATGTCGACTTTTTTATGATCAACTGTAGTGAGTTGGCCATGTAAGATTTTGAGTTTCTTAAGGAGAGCATTGATTGTAACGCCCTTCCCAGCTAGCAGGCCACGGAAAATGAGTTTTTGCTATGGAGATTGACTTTTGTTACGAGATTGAGCGACCATCATGCCTTGTACGTCGAAGTTGGTGGTGATAGCTAAGCGCGTTGTTTTATAAGTAACTAGTATACATCGGTTGCTACTAAATATGCTTCGATTGAAGACTGCAAGTGGGGATCTATTGTCTCAATGTGTTATTCTTGAGTCGTATGTGCGAGTTTCGTTTGACTGGCATGTTGAGTTTGTCGGCAACGAACTTCAAACTATATACTAGCATAACGGTAGTAATACCGTAGTATAATTCCTTCAATCATAGCATTTTCGATTCAAAAAAAAAACTTAAATAATTGTTGGCAACAAATCGGGAACGCACACTCTCGATTGATCCATGTTGACTTTTTCGGCAACGAACTTTTAGTAATAGATTTTCTCTGGCAGTTAAATAAAGTGTAAAAAACCGCGACTCACATAGTCATAGGCAATATCGGAACAACGCACGCATTCGGTTGATCGATGTTGAGTTTGTCGGCAACAAAGTTGATAACGTTAATTAAATAGGACGCCTTTCGATTGTGGCATTCGTAGCATTACTAGTGGTAGTATTAGCATGTATGTATGTATAGCACGCTGACTAAGCACGAGGATTTTGCCCTGAAGGGGCGACAAGTCAGCCGAAACCGGCGGATTCCGGTAAATTATCAGTTCTAATATGTTTGTATGTTGAATAAAAGGCGCAAGACACGTTGATTTATAAGTAATATATATATATATCTGGTTCATATATAGAGGTAAATAAATTAACATGTGATGCGTTATATGTTTAAAGTATGCGTTTCTATTTCTATGTTTTTAGAGCAACGAAAGTATCAACAGATTTGCGAGTATGCTATGCATAAAATTCTTTATTCTATTCATTAATATTATTAGTTTTTCAACGTGCGAAATTAGTCTCTGGTGCGGATTTACAAGCTTAGGAAATTTAAGCGCGCACACTTATATTAAACCTAACCCTACAGTCCCATCTTTTACTTTCCTCACCATGTCTTTGAGAATCATTTGGAATCGTCTTTATTCAAATCAACGTCAAGCAAAAGCTTTTGCAAGGCGTAGAATTTATCATCACTATTTCAGGAAGGGGTTATTTCGTAGGGGGTTTCGAATCGCAATCGTGAGGTATTTTTATTTTTATTTTTCTTCTCATCTGGTATATTGACTTCTATTTTTATTTCGTTAGACCTACTGGATGGCATGGTGAAAGCGGAGCCGCGAGCAGCGGTGGTCACTTAACCGTCCGATTTGTTCGTCGAATTGGCGAGTCTGGGATGACCCACCACGTATATTCGTGCGATGATGCATATCGTGAGTGGAATGATCTAATGCATATTCGATTGTCTAACTATTACCTATAGCGTAGCAAAAGCATTATTAAAAATGTACTATTAATGAAATTTTATTTTAAATTTGTGATCTTAGGTCGTTATTTCATGCAGTTCAATCATAATTAAATTTAAGAGATAGTGTTTTATATATTGCGCTTAGATTTAATGGATAGGATAGAATAGATTAACCAACGCAGTCCCATAACGGAACAGCTGGCTTCCGTACTACACATATGAGCATGTACAAGTAAAAACATGCGTGCTACGACTACCCTTGTTTTTGCTTGCTGCAAAAAATCTATCCAGATGTGTCTATTGCCCTCTAAGTATCTCCCTTGCATACAAAGAACAGCAGATACACCGTCCCAGCTATCTTACAAGACCCAGCAGAAGGTAGGATCCGGCGACTCCAGAATTTACTTTCAAGTAGTACAAAATAGCAACATTATGCCTGCGTAAGCAAGAGAGGGGAATTCAAGTAGGGTGCTAGAACATACATATGCACTGAGTAGAAGACGGCTAGAGCATTATAAATATATTTATCAATAGATACGGGCAGCTGTTTGTCATAGAGGAGATGTAGAAGTAGGGTGCGCGAATCCGAATGCCAGCAAAAGTCAGTGACAATAGCAGTGACATTCAAGCGCATCGCATTCCTAAGCGGGAGCAAGGGGTGTGTGAGATCATCAGGACAATTTATTAGAGTATGAACTTCTTTGTCTACACGTGCAAGGCAAAAATGACATAGACACCACTTTCTTGGAACAGGAGCCCGGTATCGTTCTCGCCAACGCAGGCGCTTTGCAGCAAAACCATGGCTAGAAAATGCGATCGATGTAAAAGCCTTCCGGTGCGCAGGAATAACTGGCGACACAAGACAGTGGCGTAAATTACGGACGATATTTATCCGCCCTCCACTTGCACCCAACTATATCTGACCTTTAAGCAATTGGTATAAATAAATGACAACAATTTTACTTCAACTATTAGTTGTTGACATATGTTTATATAGACAAAGGAGCGAACAGCTTGAGTTTCCTCGCAATAGAGTGGACATACAAGAAAGGAAAAAATACAGATATTCCCACTACCTTTAGACAGGGGGGATTATCAACAGCTTCGTTTCAATTTTTGGCGGGGCATTTGCAAGTGGCTGTACAAATTGCATAATCTTCGCACGATCTTCCGAAGAAAACAATAGAATGTAGATTTTAATAAACAACTCAGGGATTGAATATTATTGTAGTTTGGCTATTGGTTTGAAAGTCAGAGAGAATTCAAAAAAGAAATGCTTATATCTAAGCTCGAGGCGGTAAGAGGAAGGAAACCGTGACTTTTCCGCAAATTTCATCATGCGTTCTTTAACTTCTTTTGCCTCTTTTAACGTCTCTATCGATGGGAGCGTTGCCAGAGCCGCTTACGATTCTCAACTAGCTGAGTCCTCGATATCATTGTCCTTCTGCACTGTCAATCACATTTATAATCGTTTTGGTGTCGCAGTACTACTGTGACGGTCGAAACTAGTACTTGGGAACTATTTACATGTGCGATACAGCTTATAATTTTCAACAAAAATCCTCTGGATCATCTGTATGATGTCGTCCTTGGTCGTGACTGGTTTAGCCTTTGTTCGACTGCTTTGGAGAATTATCCTGATACAGCGGTGCACTTGCTTTCATTAAACCAATGGCTTATTTTTGCTTCTTTATCAGTCGACGCTGTTCATGCTCAGTTGCTGCCTTATAGTAAGTCCCTCTGTTTTTTTTTTTTTTTTTTTTTTTTTTTTTTTTTTTTTTGAGGGTTGTTACTCTGAGTGTCTGATATCTGAGCTTGTTTAGAAACTAGTGGTGACTTACCTTTCGAGAACAATCAGATCCATTGTGCTAGTTCTTCGTATGAACATAACAAATCTTCAAGTTTTCAGCATGCAATTGGTTCCGATGCCAATTGCTGCTCTTTATACCCTGAAGTCTGCGGTTCTGATGCCGCTTCTTCGTCGAAATTATACTATCGTGACGTAAATCGTAATCAATCAAATTCCTAAATATTGCCCTCGTTTATTCAAGAAGACTCTCATACTAATATGGCTAGTTCAAGTTGTAACGATTGTGTGACTTTAAATCCAATAGAAAATGTTCTTACTTCAATAGAAAATATGTTTAAACCATCTTTGTTGGAATTAGCAAACTTTCATGGAGTGAAATTTTTAAAAAAAATGTCTTCGGAAGAATTGAAAAATGTATCATCAGATCATTTATGTGGAGGCAGTTGTTTCTCTTCGACGTACGAAGGATGTGTGCAAGAAGAAAAAACCCCGCTTGAATTTGACAAACACAATATTTCAATAAATATAAGGTAGTAGTGGGCCATGCCGACCGAAATAGTCGGCCTTACTGAGTTATAAATATTATCGTAGCACTGGGAGAAATATCGGATTATTACAGCCGTTTGCAAGATTGATGGCACCTGTCGCAACTTTTTTTTTGCTTCAAAGAGTATGACCTCCATGGTGTGGGCTACAAAAAAAATTAGTCTAATGTTTTTTGTAGTCCACACCGTGATAGTCGCGTTCTGCAAAACAAATTGATCTAATGAAGATTAGTTATTCCAGAAAGTACATTTTATGCTTTGGAGGAGCGAGCATTGTGCTCAGTCGTGGCTGCATCTAGATGCTTCTTCATCGAAATTATACTATTGCAGCCGTTTGCAAAATTGATGGTACCTGTCACAACTTTTTTTTTTTTTTTGCTTCAAAGAGTATGATCGCCATGGTGTGGGCTACAAAAAAAATCAATCTAACGTTTTTTGCAGCCCACACCGTGATAGTCGCGTTCTGCAAAACGAATTGATCTAACGAAGATTAGTTATTCCAGAAAGTACATTTCATGCTTTGGAGGAGCGAGCATTGTGCTCAGTCGTGGCTGCATCTAGACGTGGTCTCCATCAGATTTGTATACCATTTTGCAGGCCAATTCATTAAATATGACTTCTTTCGTCGATGTACCTTCATCTATTGCATTACGGCTCGTGATGACATGAGTACATGTCCCAATGATGGAATAGAAGAAACACCTGTTATAGGAAGAAGCGATGGTGACATATATCTATTGTTTTGGGATTGAAACAAGATGACAAACATGGAGATACGCCCTGTAGTAGACTTGGAGTCCATAGATGAGTTTCGTGCGGAGATGGTAGAAAAGGAAGTGAACTGCTGGGTTTTTTTTGCTACATTGGTTGCCTTGTCCGGCTTGATGTCAATTGCCATGCGAGCTTTGCTCATCCATACGGAGAAGATAGTAAGTGAGGAGCATATATAATAAGTTTTCAATTCACCTTGCATCAATGCCAACGATTAAACATCGCTCGGGGTGGCATTTTTTCTTGAACTCTCAATGACGGTTAAACTTCTTGTTTCGGATGCTGTAGAAAGAGCTTGCATGAGAGTTTGTTCAAGATATATGTAAAGATTGTAGATTCAAGCGTACCGCCCACAAGTCTTGAATGCCCATCTTAAAGAAGCTGGTAGTGGTTTGAGGCTACTTTGAAAGTGTGACGTCTGAGTCAATGCCACATTGGTCAGCATAAATGGGATTATAAAAAAATTCTGTTAGTTCGCTTGTATACTGCTACGTTATATAATCCGATCAAAACGGATCATATTACTAACCTACCCTTAATTCAACATTGAAAAAAGCTTATTATCGAACAGTTTCTTTTCTCTCACACATACTATGGACCAGCTTTTGACCTATGACGATTCTATGGATGTCGACAACCTCGACAATCCCTCCACATCAACAGACGATGCCTCTTCTATCGTGAATCCATTTCGAATCAAGTCGTTACTTCTTGCTAGCTTTCCATGGTTTACGGTAATCACCATGGTTTCTTCAAAACTTGTCGAATGTTTAGGAGGGACTCGAGAAGAACATCCTGCGTTTGTAAGTCATTTATTTAACAGATCTACGACGAAGGTTTACTAAGTCATGTTTCTTTTCTCTTCTTTTTTTTAAAAATTTGATTTTTCTTCTTTTATTTTTCTCCTTTTTATGGAGTTCAGCATTTAGCAAATTCTCTCGATAATTACGATTCTTTTCTCGAGTCTCAGAATATTCACAACTCTCCGTTGAAAGCTCTATTACGTGATGTAAACTCAGATCCTATGTCTGATATGTCGGCTGTTGCAATTTCCAAGCGAGAAACTTCGATGTTGAGATCGAGAGAAAGATCGAATGATTTCTGTAGCATGCTTTGTGCATATCGGTTACTAGATGTTATATCCTATGTCAGTGTGCCGGTGGGAGAAGCAGACACTCCACCGTTACACAACCAAATGGGTATAAACTTCCTTAATAATGAGGCACGTAACCTTTTTCGTCTATGTTAACTTTTTTTTTCCTAACGATACATAGAGAGATCTGCGACCTTTTGAGGATTGGACCAACATTTTGAAAAAGTTTCGACAAAATTTTTCGAATTCAAAATCAGAATCGGCTATAGTTGTAGATTCTTCGGACCCGGATTTACCAGCACGTCAATTACATGCGCTGTTCAACCTACATTCCAATCTAAACGTCAACAAAACTTTAATAAATATGCAGCTGGCAGCCACCCATATCGCATATATGTTACAGAAACAAACAGAAGGACATGTATGTTGCTTCAGTGTACCACCATCTCTTTGTTATTCAACAAAATTTTATAGATTATTCCCGATTTCCCTGGAACGCTTCAAGAAGTCAAGGATTCAGTTCTAAAGTTGGTAACATATATTTATTAATATACATATAACTTCATTAACGGGATTGCATGTGTTTTTTTTAGAGCTTCATTATCTTCAAATAGCGACGAAACCAATTCCATTGTGGCGTTTCTCGAAGGACTGGGTGGAGGAAATGAGAAGATAGACAATTTACGACTTCCTCTTCAAGTGGCTTTACTCATCAGCCCAATTTTTCTCTTGCAAGATGCTCAAATGCATCTATCAAGCTTTTATGCTCAGCGACACAAAATTGTGCTAGTATGTGTATATTAATTTGGTACTCTCATTAAATTTATAGTGATTTTTTTTTAAGTATTCAAAAGCGCTGGGAAACGACCGTCCCGACATAGTTTCTGAAATAGAAAAAATAATTTGGGATGAAATTATCGATATTGCGAAAGGGGTACAAACAGTTCACGACGCGGCGTCCAATATCGTTGATCGTATTCCAGAAGTTTATAGCCATTTTGACGCTGAGATATGTCAATGGTTTAAGCCCAGTACGTTGCGTTATTCATAATTAAAAGGTTAACTAAAGAAATACAATAAAGCTTCCACTGCCAAAAAAGAAGATCTTTTAAATCTTTCGTCTTTCTCCGTTAAACCAAGTACACTTCCAATAGATTGGCCATGCTCTGCTATACTACAAACCGGTAGCTCTACATCCCAATCGAGTTCGTTAACGCAAGCTGAAAGCGGCGCTCAAGAAGGCAATGATGGTATGCTTTCAAGTCTCTCAGCATATATTGTTGTTATTGAATTTATAAAACGCTGTAGCTTTAGATCTTATGTCGAAAAAGAGAAAATGCACAAACACGGCCATACCTTCTACTTCGCTAACCAAACCACCGAAAAAGAGTATAGGTCGTTCAAAATCCAAGCCGAAGACGTCAAAAAGTTCTTCTATGTCGAGACCCAAGGCAATTACAGTCACACCTCAAACTTTACCTTTAATGGTTGGAAAAATTTATCGAAAGGTGGAAGACTTTGACCTCGATGAATTATGGGTGATTTTTATTTTTATATTTATATATTATATTTCTTTTAAAAGGCGTTACATTTTCAATTAGATGTTGAAATTGAGTCCCACGAAATATGTTCCGTTTTCAGAGGTAAACTGGCCACGCTATCCAGAATTAATATTTTTCTGAATTGATGGTCTTGTGACAGAATACTTCCGATTTATCCCAATTTTCTGCTCACTTTCATACGTTCAATGTTCATGGTGGACGTCTTGAACATACGTTCACAACACCCGTGCGAAGATTAATTTTTGTTTGTTTCTATTATTTCAATGACGGGTTTTTTTTTTTTTTTGGTTATAGTTTGAAAAGGTAATCGAAGCAATCAACAAATTTATGCGGAAAATCGAGGGCAAGTTCACTTTTGGAGATCATATGCTTTGTGCAGAAAACGAAAAACCATCGGCTGTTAAAGCGATTGGTTACGAAACGGTTCAACAAATGTCTCCGCAATCTTTTCAAAAAGAGCTACGGTCTAAGCATATTATCATCGCTGATATCAACCTCCCACCCATATCATGCGATCGTCCTGGGCTAATGACTCTGAATAGTTTAAAAGAAATTGTGAACATCGAAGGTGCTCTTCTCCTTTCTTAAATTAAATTAATATGTTAAATTGCTGATTAAATTTCAAGATCAATCAACGTCGGACAAGCCGCAGTTAAAAGATGGCATCTTTGAGCAATTCGTTGACAATCTTGAACTCGACAATCCAAATATATTACGAATAATTCGAATGAGGTCTTATTTTGGTGCTGAAACATGTTCATTTTCTTCGGATCACGTCGCGTGGCGCGAGACAGTTTTGAATCCCTACTGCGTTTATGATTCGTTTGAGGAATCATCACTTCGTTGGACTGACGTCTCTACCGCAAATGCCGTTCAATTTTGGAGGATTGCACCTTCAGGTTTTGGCATTTTTTTTGATATTCGATCAGGTTGTCAGTTGGTAATTATGGCAACGGCCGAGTATGTGAATAGCGAAGGGGGTAAAGATTTATTCACTCAGTGGGGCCATTATTTACAAGATTTCGATCATTCGGATACTGAACTTTTCTCGGAGAACAATTTCGAAGCTATTCGACTGGAACCTGGTAACCGTCTGTAAGTCTTTAACTTGATCAGTAGTAAAATATTGCTAAGATTATTGTATAGCGTTCTGCGACCAAACACTCCGTATGTCGTTATATCGCTGGAAAATACAATCGTCACCGGCGGATTTTTCCTCTCATCCCATACACTCTACGAAACTCTAATGGGACGAATCCACTCTTTCGTTCTGCCGTCACTGCTAACCGAGGGTAAAAACCCACCATTCACGATGTTTATTCGTCGCATCGCGCATTATATGCATAACGCTTACGTGGTAAATGATTCCAGCGATCGAAGTCATTTGTTATCCTTTTTGTCCTTAGACGACGCTAGGGATCTGTTAGCTCTAGTTGCGATGGGAATCTATTTAAACGTTCTTGACGAGAGGACGTATCAATGGTCCTTCGAGACTCATAAAGATGATCCTACGGCCCTCCAGAAATGCCACGATAATTTCGACCTTAATGCCATTCCTGTTGTCGAACGTCATCATCTATGCTATACTCGCGGTATTTTACTCGACCTTCTTGAATGGTTTTTCGAAAATTTTTCATTCTCCAGTGCCCAATTAGAAGAAGATGATATCGATGCGCATCACATGATCTTTATCCCGTTTGTTGTTCATATTGGACGACAGATTATGAAGTATAAACGCGCTGCAGATGAACGCGGATGCACAGCATTATCGAGGTTTGAAGAAGTGAATCGTCAAGTTCAACTTGCGCTGTTTTCACTCGATTCTGCGCGGGATGCGTGGCTTGAAGACAAGGCTGCTGAAGAAGAGAAAGTTCACGATGATGAAAGTCATGAAATGGAGACATACGATTTGGATTGCGATCTTAGTGGCTACAAGATCAGTCAACGCGAAATACCAGCAGAAAGAAGCTCTTGTGACAATTTTGTTGAGAAAGGCAAAACGAACGCTGATGATCGCTTTTTCCGTGGGCTTTTTTCCCAGTTCAATCATGAGGATATTGGTAAGAAAGCTTCCAAACTATCATGCACTATTTGAGTTTCTGATGCTTATATTTATACTTTACAGCGTTGTCAGAAAGGGAAGACTCTCAATATCTTTCCTCTTGAATTCTTGTTTTCGTCGTCGCGGGAGCGATAAGAAAAAATAAAGAGGGTATTCGGGTGTATATCGCTTATATCTTCGTTCGATAAATTTATCCGTAGTAGTTTCTAAAAAAAATTGTTGCTTTTTTTTTTTTGTTTGTTAATAAATATTTCTGAGTCGTTCTTCGTTCGTATGTGTTTGTTGTTTTGAAGAAGAATGATGAATCTATCTAATAATCTTAAATTTACATCGCTTAAGAATCAACAACGACTTAAAAGAGATAACCCACGAAAAGCATGCAAATGCCTCCTCCTCTCCCTCTCACAGTTAAATCAATGGTATAATGTCCTTGCAAGATCATGCATTTTTTGTTCAAGAAACTAAAGCTCTTTTGTTCACATGGAAATTAACAGCATTATTAAAGAAATATATATTATTGTTATTGTTATTGTTATTAATTTTTAGAGAATTTAGAAAACATTATCTAGAGAGGAGAATAAAGAATGTAGTGATTCAAGCAAATAATACATTTAACTTAAGTCAAAATTTCAAGCAATTTCTACAAGAAATTGCATGGAATTATAACTGAAATATTCCATCTCTCTACTGACTTGGTTCAGGAGCATCCTAATTAATAGTTCTGTAAATGCTTGATAATGCAAATATCAAGCGTCGACGGAACTGTTGATCAGAAAACTCCCTTCCAACAAGTGATGATGGTGGAAGGGGTTTAAGAGGCAAGTTTCGGAGTTTTAAGCGAGGAAGTAAAAAAGGAAAGTCACGTGAGAAGATATGAAAACAAGGATCAACAGCTTATCGACGAAGAACTATTGTTATTAATTGTTTGCATCATTAACATTGAACAATCAAATATCAATATTTATGATCACATGTTGTTGTATTTAGACAGAGGTTTTGACCAACGATGTTGACGACAACATCAAAGCCAGCATTTAAGGCTGGTTTGCGCCTACAAATGGCGAACGTTTTTTTATTTATTTGATCGTTCCTCGTTAATTTCAGCGAAAGAAGAACAGGGCAAGAGAAAGAGTTGACGGGCGATAGAGGAAAAGGACGTGATACGTTTCGAGAGCCCTCAAAGTATGTTTTTTATCTTTGTTTTTCTTTTTTCTTCTCTTACTTCAATACATCTATCTTATCACGGACTATTACAGACCATCTCAGCGAGCCGAATCAGTACAGCAGTAGGGCTCGAAACATGACACCTCATAAGACTATCACCAAACCATCTCAGCGGCTTGAATCAGCACTACCTAGTAGCAGCGCTGAGGCTTGAAACACGAGACGTCATAAGTCTCCTGGGTGTTTATATATCTTTGTTGTGAGTATAAGTCTTTTCTAAGAGTGAGAAGTCCGCTAGATGCTCCTTCTTTCTAAATTTATTTATTAATTTAGATCCTATTACTTTGTTTATACGAATGCAGGATCACGACTCAACACCTGGTCATTGAAAAATAAATAGATAGTAAGTATAAATATTTTCTGGTAGTACGAAGCCCGCTAGGCGTCCATTTTTTCAATATTTTTGATGCTAATACCCTGTTTATTCCAATGTAGGATCATATCTCAACACTTGTTTATCAAAACGATAAACAAATAAATAGTAAGTGTAGATCTTTTGTGGGAGTGAGAAGCTCGCTAGGCATCCGCTCCGTATATCTTCATTTGTTTGATATATTTGATGCTAATACTCTGTTTATTCCAATGTAGGATTATATCTCAATACATGTTTATCAAAACAATAAATAAATAAATAGTAAGTATTGATCTTTTTAGAGAGCGAGAAGTCCGCTAGGCGTCCGCTCCGTATATCTTCTTTTTTTTTTTTTTTTGATACTAATACCCTGTTCATTCTAATACAGGATCATATCTCAACTCCTGTTTACCAAAACAATAAATAAATAAATAGTAAGTATAAATCTTTTTCAGGAGTGAGAAGCCCGCTAGGCGTCCGCTTCGTATATCTTCATTTTTTTGTTGTTTTTGATACTAATACCCTGTTTATTCTAATACAGGATCATATCTCAACTCTTGTTTACCAAAACAATAAAACAATAAATAGTAAGTATAAATCTTTTTTGGGAGTGAGAAGCCCGCTAGGCGTCCGCTCCGTATATCCTCATTTATTTGATATATTTGATGCTAATACCCTGTTTATTCCAATGTAGGATTATATCTCAATACCTGTTTATCAAATCAATAAATAAATAAATAGTAAGTATTGATCTTTTTAGGGAGTGAGAAGCCCGCTA
>Ga0208994_1000009_pt1 | contig 13208 bp, 23 predicted proteins | sample MedBloCARef_O3_FD_187849 | JGI IMG/M metagenome (GOLD analysis project Ga0208994, IMG submission 187849) | Forest soil microbial communities from El Dorado National Forest, California, USA - Mediterranean Blodgett CA Ref_O3 (SPAdes) (version 2) | ecosystem: Environmental > Terrestrial > Soil >...
TACGCGTTTTTGTGGATGGGAATAAGCAACGGGAATTTGAAATGCGTGTGGAGGATAAACGTGGGGCGGTATCCCATCTTCCGGACGCTCCACCACCGACGAAACCTGTGGAAGTCGCGCCAACATCCTTTATGGAAGCATTGGTTCTGCAATTGGCTGGAAAACAACCACAGCAATCGACAACGTCGGTTTCCGAATTGGCCGAAGTGATTAAAGTGATGATGCCGGTCATGGGCGGTAATCAGAATCATGGCAAATCCGGCGATTGGTCCGAAGGATTCAAAGCGGGTGTCGATATCGCCAAGTCTCTCGTGAGAGAAGAAACCGGAGACTGGAAAACCATGGCGATCGACGCATTAAAGAACGTCGTGCCGACGGTGGCGGGCGCGATTTCGGCGGCGCGCGCGCCACTTCCCAATTCAATCCCAGGAGTATCCCCTGTGACACCTGTTCCAAATGTAATGGACGACAACACCAAAATCATTTATGCTGCAATCCAGAAACTGAAACAACAATGCATGATGCGCGTTCCGGTCGAATTGGTTATTGATTATGCAATCGCAAACGCCGCCGCCGTCGAGACCCAACAGATCATCAACTTTGCGTTCTCTCTTGACTTTGCAGCGTTCACAAGTATTGATCCAGAAATCGCGAATGAACCCTATGCGACGTGGTTCAAATCTCTCTACGACGGACTCCGATCCAGTTTTAATGAAGCAGACGGCGTGGACGACGGTGACGGCGGGGAACCAGGGAACACGCGAAACGTTACAACTGATGCGTCACCTGGCGGTAAGCGGGGCGCATGATCCCGGTATTCTCGATTTGACGAATCATTTTGACGGTGGTTCTCTTGATGGTGTGCGTGCATTTGATCAAGCGGTAAGATCGGTGTACGCTTTTCGCGACGAAAATATCGAAATGATTCGCGATCCCCGGTTGATGTTGGCGGATTGGGAAACGCGGGGGTATTTGCAAGGGGATTGCGATGATATTTCGACGTTTTCGGCGTGTGTGCTTACGGCTATGGGTGTACCCTGTCGTTTTGTTGCTATTCGCACAGATCCTTCTACTTTTGATTACAAGCATGTGTTCGTGGAAGCATGGTTGACCGATCCGACGATTGAAAAATCGTCCTGGTACCGTGTGGACGCGACGGTTTCGAATGCTACCGAAATGGACTATTTCGGGGAACGGATGATACAGAATATATGACGCTACCTTTTCCGCTTTCTGACGCCGACGCCCAACAATTTGTAAACGTCGTCGGTTACGATAATTTAAACGGACTTCCGCAGTGGGGAGGGATCATTAATTGGGCAGGACGCTACGTGTTGGTTTATCCGAAGTACGATGGAACATTTGCATTCACCGATATCACTGCCGGAATTCCCGATTCCGGTGTTCCTTCGGGCGTAATCCCCGTTTCCAGTTTGATCGCAAATACTCCTGTCACGCAGACTTCAACATTCGGAGTGTTTTTGTATTCGCTTCCATCGAATTTCTACAATGTGGCAAAAGAAGACGCCAAAAAGCTATTTGGTGATTTGGCGGATGCGGCGAAACCGTTGCTTCCGACGATAAGTTTAACGGCGATTATCGTTATAGGCGTTCTGGTAATGATGTACATTCCACGAAGGAATTAGTATGCGCAATGTGGTACAAAAAATTGAATGTTCGTTGTGTTCGAAAAAGATCCTGGATACCGCTACCGTCAAGACCGAACATATGTATCAGCGACACCCCGTCGATTTTCTTAAAAACATCATGCGTTCCGCGCCCAAAGCGCAAGCGTTTGGAGCGATCGTGGGCGATGCGTTACGAAAGGCGTTAGAGAATGCCCGTTAAAAAGAAAGTCACCCGCAAGAAAAACCCTCCTGAAGTCTACCGACAGGAATTGATTTATGGGCGTGTGCTCCGCGTGGAAGCACAAAAGATTGGTCCGCACCGATGCGATGCCGGATGCAAAAAAGCAAAACATTGTTATTTCCATGATTTTGGTGTAGCGTCCAACGTACATGCGTATGGAATGTCGGATGGAAGTGTGTTACTGAAGGGTTCGAAACGATTGTGGGGAATGTTCTGACGATTTGATTTTTTGTTGACATTGGATTGATGGCTTCGGGCTAACAAACCCTCGCGCTCATTCCATTCGCACAATACGATGTTGTCCGGATTGATCCCCGGACAGCTAACGATGAAAACACGCCGCAAGTGGTAGCTACCGGCCACTTGCGGCGTTCGTTATTTTTAAAGGAAAGAAAAACATGCTTCGAACCAACACCACACACACGGTTTCCCCAACAGAACAAATGTACGCATGGAATCGAATCAACGGCAATCAGTTGGGTGATCCCGTGACGACGGCGATTACGGTATTTGCCGACGCCGCGAAAAGCGTGATTACCACGATTTCCAGACTGTTTGGCGGTGGCGGCGATCCTTACAAAGATATCCACATTGCACAGCAAAACGCAGCGGTCGCCGGATTTCAAAACATTCTGTCGCAGATTCAATTGAAATTGAACGCACAAACATTGACGCAGTCCGATTTGAATGCAGCGGCGGCGGCAATTACCAGTATCTATCAGGCGTTCAATCAATACACGTCGCAATTGGCACAGCAACATCCTGGGGATGCGTCGCGCTACACGGCGGGAGCACAGCAAGTGCAAGCCTTGGGACAATCGTTAATTGCCGGTATGGCCGGATCGTCGGCAGGACAGTTTGTGGCGGCGCATCCACAATCGGGAATTTCGTCCGCGATTGCATCAGTGACATCGGCGTTCACGAATCCCACAGGTGGTATCAGCACAACGGGAATTGCGATCCTGGCAGCGGGTATTTTCTTTCTTCCGAAATTGCTTTCTAGGAAAGGGCTTTTTTAATGTCGGCACGCGATGAAAAAGAGCCTTTTCTGATGAACCCCTACGTGGGCATTATTAACCATCCGCCGCGCAAAAAACGGCGTACAACGAAACGGAGAGTCGTCAAAATGGCAGCACGACGCAAACGTAGTTCAAAAGCGCACATGGCGTATGTGCGTAGTTTCCGGAAAGGCGCGAAACGTCGTGCCGCTCCCGCACGCAAACGCCGAGTCCGCCGCACGAAAGCCCGGCGTAATCCGTATCCGTTGGCCGGAGCCGTGTTGGCTAATCCCCGGCGTCGGAGTCGGCGATCGGTTTCGGTGGCCCGTCGGCGGCACAGTCGGCGTAGCGGATATTCACGTAATCCGCGCATCATGGGAATCGAATTGCCCCCCATCAGCAAAGTGTTGTTTGCGGGCATCGGGTTTGTGGCTCCGCCGATGATCGAAGGAATGGTGTCGGGATTTGTTCCGGCAAGCATTCAGGCGACGACGATCGGAAAGTATGCGGTTCGCGTGGGAGTCGTCGCGGCGCTGGCATACGGGATTCGCCGTTTCATTGGACGCGATCAGGGCAACATGGCGCTGATTGGTGGCGGTGTGTACATCGCGACGACGGCGGCAATGGAATTCATGCCGGGAATCTTCGGTTCGCACGTTCCCACAATTCCGGCGATTACCCCGCCGTCACTGTCGGGATACGTTCAACCGAATCGTCAATTGCGGGCGTATGTTCCGGCCAATCAGCGGATCAATTCCAGTCTCGGGATGCCGTCGGCGGCACGCGGGAATGTGGAACAATCCGGAGCGATGGGCGGAACGGCGGATCGGTTCAAACGGTTCTGATTTGGGATCGGGTTTTTATTCGAAAATTTGACGAAAGAAAGGTAATGGAAAAATGGCTTTGACGAATGATCAGTTGAATAACCCCATCCCCGCAGAATGGATGGACTACGTCACACAGTCTCCGGTCGCTTTGGAAGTGATTCCCGATCAGTTGTATTCGGCGTTGACGTACACCGACAACACGACGATCGAACTTGATTTCTTTTCCGCCGTTCCGGCGAATCAGGGATTGAGCAACATGACGCAACCCGGATTCCTTCCGAATCCACAGTCGTTTTTGATTCAAGCGATTCGGATTTATTTCCGTATCCCCATCATGACGGTGGATATGGCCGCGTCCGCCGCGAACCTGGTCGGCGTCGTCAATGACATCGCGCTTCTCGTGAATACCGGACGCCTGGTGTTGACGATTGGCAACAAAACGTATGGTCCGTGGAGACTGTGGATGTTGCCCGCTGGATCGGGTTTGGTTCCGCAGTTGGCGGCGGCGGGCGGTGAAGCCGCGTCGCAGGTTTCGACGTATGGTCAGTTGATGGGACCGTTGTGGGGTATGTTCCCGCATTTGATGATCGCGCCGTTGCAGAATTTCGTTGCCGCGATGCTGTGGCCCGCCGCTGTGGACTTGTCCACGGATATGGTGGTCGAAGTGTTGTTTGACGGCCAGCGGGCACGCGCGGTTCAGTAGGATTTCGTTTTCGTTCTGGGGCGTGGTGGGGTTCATTTCTTGATGGACCTCACCACTTTTTTAAACATCTTTTTTGGTAGAAAAAGGTAGATAGCATGCCACATCCGGATATTCTGAAAGTTCTCGATATGACTCCCCAGGAATGGGGGAAATTGCCTGTTCACGACGATACCCGAGCAAATTTGAAAGCAAAGGCCATTGCCATTTTGAATGGCGATGATGTTCCCGTCAATACATCGTCAAAAGCGATCACGATTCATAAGGCAATGGCCGAAGCCGAAGCGTCGGGAAATATCACCCGCGCTGGATTCGAAACGGCGATGATCCAGCAAGCGAAAATGTTTTCAGAAGCCGTGGAACAATTGCGACAACAGCACGTGGATATGCTGGCGATGATCAAGGTTATGGAAGATTCCCGCGCCGATTATGTGTTTCTTGTGGAAGAACGCATCAAGGGATTCAAAGAACGTTTGGATGCATTCGAAACCGCGCATCCGATTACGTCCGTCGAATAAGAAAGGATTGAACAATGTTTGGTGATTCTCCCGTTGAATTAATGGCCGCAAATGCCATGATGGCCGGAGCGATTTATTGTGAATCGTTCACGTATTCCGCGAATTGGTTGACCGGACAGGCATCGGCATTAGGCGCGAATGCAACGGTCGATCAGCAAATCCAGGTCAATTCGGATTCTGATTTCGTGGTTCAGGAAATGAATGGGGTGTCGTATTCCGCCGCCGATACGCCGATCGTTGCTCCCGATTACCTCTTGAATATCGTCATGGCCGGATCGGGGCGACAGATTTTTGATCGTCCCCAGGATTGGGTGACGGCGATTGGTAATTTTTCCGTCAATCGTGTGCAAGGCAGTATGCCCTTTCCGCGCATCATGACGGCGAATTCCACGATCACTTTGACGTTGGTCAATCGTACCGGAACGGCGTCGAATCGGGCGTTGGTGGCGTTTCGGGGATTCAAGATTTTCTATCTGAGAACCGATCGTCAGTCTGTCTTTCACGTTCTCTAATCGGATCTCTCGCGAGTATCTTCGGATGCTCAAATAAACAGTACGTCTTAATTGACGCGCGGGAGTTTAAAAATGTACGACGATATTATTGCCAAATACGCGTTGCAATACAATGTTCCCGAACCATGGATTCGTGCCGTCATTGCCACTGAATCCAGTTGGAATGTGAATGCGTATCGCGCTGAACCGTCTATTGGGGACGCGTCGTATGGATTGATGCAATTACTCTATCGCACGGCGGCGGGTTTGGGATATTCGGGCGATCCTGTCGGATTGTACGATCCGGATACCAATATCGGATTGGGAACACAGCTATTGAGTCAATTGCGTGCGAAGTGGGGGGATGATGTCCAGGCCGTTTATTCCGCGTACAATTCGGGTTCCGGCACGTCGTATCTCTCGAACGCGTCGGTGGCTACTCACGTGGCGAATTTCGTTAACAATCTGGAATCCGTCATTGCGGCTAATCCGATTGTGTCATCGACTGGCGGGTTTGCTGCGATTCTGGTCATGTTGATTCTGTGGTACTGGATCAAGAAAAAGAAATAGGAGTTTGTTATGGATTTGCCAACGATTTTCACGTCCCCCTATGCGTCTAGTGTCGCCCCCACCGATTGTTGCTGTGGGAACAATCCCGGACTGCAAATCAATCTCACTCCCGCGCCGATCATTGATCCGGTTTCCGGACAAATCGTCACGCGCATGGATCAAGCGTCGGCCATTATCGCCGCTGCGAATGCACGCGGATTTCCGATTTTCCAGGGGGCATAAATGGCGCGACCATTAGTTGCACAATCGTTCAATACGCAGGTTCTCGTTGTCGGCATGACGCCGACGCCGCTGTCGTCGCTCCAATTGACGCAAGCGTACATTGATTCGTTGATTCTTTGCTTGTACTCGACCGCTGCCAATTCCATCTTTTATGGGGACCAGGGTGTGACGACCGGAACCGGACTGGAATTGCCTGTCGGGGTGACGATTGAATTGTCGATTTCGAATGCGCGTCCGGCGTATGAATTGCAAGATCCGTTGGATGCGATCACGACAAAGGTTTTGTGTCAATCGGTCAAACCGTTTGAAGTTCCGTTTGTGTATTGGGATTTGACCCAATTGTATGCGATTGCCGCCGCACCGACGAACATTGTGATTGCGGCGGTCAAGCGGGCGTGGGTTTAAATGGGCGGCGTCGGTTTCCAATTCGTCGTTCCGCCCCTGGCGCGTGGGGGGAGTGGTGGTATTGGCAACGTTGTCGGCCCTGCATCGGCAACGGATAATGCGGTGGTTCGGTACGATGGGGCGACGGGGAAACTGATTAAGAATTCCAATGCCATTTTGGACAATACCGGAAATCTAACGCTTGCGGGGAATGTTACCGCACAGAATGGATTTTTTCAAAACACCACGCCCTCTACAGGAAAAACTCTACTCACGGTTCAATCCGGCCAGGGACAAGGCGCAAGCTCTCTTTTTAGAATTCTCGATATTGGGGGCGGAAGCCTTTTGGATGTAGACTCTAGCGGATTTGTAGTCATAAATGATGCGTTATCGATCGGTTCCACATCACCAATTTTTTGGAATGGTCGTTCCGTTTTGCTTTCTCCCGTCAACGGTAACATAATGATGTCCAATAATTCCGAAACTAATTTCGGTCTCTTGCAGTTCGGGGGAGCTACATCGTTATTTCCGGCACTGAAACGCTCCACTACGATTCTACAGGCCAGACTATCTGACGATTCTGCATTTGCATCTATTCAAGGAAAATTAACAACGGATGTTCCTGCCGTAACGGGTTTAGTTGCGGGCGTTTTGTCGGCGCTGACGAATGCTTCATTGAGTATTGCCGACGCTTCGGGTCAAGTATATCGGGTTCCGTGCATCATTTAGGGAGTCACTATGTCTTATGCTACCGTGGTCGCGTTCACCAAAAATCAAACGTATCGTGATCAAGTCGAGGCCGCATTGCAGGAGGTTTCCCAATTCATTTTGGATGGGAATGGCGGCGTGCCGTTGTCGGTGAATCAGTTGACAAACGCGTTTTTAAATAAACGTAATCCGTTGCAATTTATCGACTGGTTTATCTTCGCTGTCGCCCAGGATGCGACGATTCAAGCGGACGGCGCAAATCCCACCGATGCCCATATCCGTGCGGTGATTGATGCAAAGTGGAAACAGGTGTGGAGTTGATATGAACGCGGATGATCATCTGATTCAGATTTCCGGACAATACCTGGTATCGTTGCAAATGCAATTGGCGCTGGCGCGTGCGGAGCGCGACGCGGCGCTAGAGAAAATCAATATTCTGGAAACGTCGAAAGACACCACGCAGGTTACACCATAATGGGCGGGGTTAAATTTGAATATCTAGTCCCTCCCACGGGCAAGAAACCCGTTACGGTATTCACAGATTCCTTGATTGCCCCCGATCAACCGTTTGGGATTGGTGATGATTGGTTTCCCATATTGAATTTGGTCAATCCACCGTTCCCTACCGCAACGGGTTATGATGGGGCGGATTTTGCGGCAAATATCAATCGTGGCGCGTTGGGATTGACCTATACCAATACGGGGGCGGGCATTGGCCCTCCTGGCGGTGCGGTTCCCATGCCTTTGGATTACACAAAAATCCTGTTCGTCAGTCAATTTTCGCAAATGCAAATTACTGCGTTTACCGCTGGATTTGCGGCGCTCAGTATAGCGTGTTTTTACCGGCCAAATTTCAATCAATTGTATAATCTGGAATTCATTTCATCCACGTCCGATATTACGTTGACCCGTCTGGCATCGACGACAAATACTATATTGAGCGCCGCGATTCCTGTCGTGCTGAATGATATTGTGCGATTGGAAGCGGATATCAAAACCACTCCAGGAACCACGACCCTTCGGGTATTTGTGAATGGTGTTTTGAAATCCACCGTGCTTGATGCCTCGGGATCGCGGTTGACCTCGGGAGTTCCGGCGCTTTATTTTGTCGGATGTTCAGGCGGAGAAAGTATCACCGTTGCGAATTATCAGGGAGGGGCCTTGTGAGATATCTATCGTATATTGGACAGTCGCGAAACGTTACGGGATTGTCGGGGTATGGATTGGGTGATGCGCAGATTGACGCGCAAAACCGCACCACCGATCAAATCGGACAAGTGGGCGCCGCGTATTCCGCCGTCAAAAACGGTGGGGGGTTGACAGTCGCTTATATTCAAAACGCCGTCAATCAAATCCAGGGATTAATCAACGCCTACAAATCGCAATACGGCACAACGCAGCGGGGTGGGGCGGGCGCGGCAACTCTGCAAAATTTTGTCGATACGCAAATCTTCCCGACCATGCAATCCGATCTTCAGACCGTCGCCGCCGTGGCATCGGGCGCTCTTCCGACCGGAACGTTGCCGGGGGGATTCGATTTGGGTCCAGGGGGTGGGGGATCGTCCACGAATTACAACATCAGTTTGAGTCCGGGAATGACGGCGACTCCGGGGGCGTCGGATGCGACGGCGGGCAATACGCAAGCGTCGGGGAGTCCGGGTCCGCCATCGGGGATTACGATCCCTGGGACTTCCATTGACGTCACTGCAACATCACCTTCATGGTATGAAAACCCCATGTATCTAATGCTCGCGGGGATTGGGGTATTGATGTATTTCGGGTCGAAACATTCGCGGTCCTGATATTATGCCAACGGGGAGTGATGTGATAATTTTAGGGGTAATCGTGCAAGTGATTACGTTGCTTGCATTGGTGTTCAAGATTGGTGATTTCACCGGAAAAACGACGACGATTGTCAGTGAGGTTCGCGCCGATATTTCGGAAATGAAATCGGATATGAAAAAACATGTGGGCGACGACGTGATCGGGTTTCGCGATGTTGCCACGCAAATGACGGATCTTAAGGTCTTGGTTGAACGTCGGGGGTTTACAAAATCAACATGAAAAAATTATTGTTGACCATCGCTTTTTTATTGACGGGTTGCATGATGGTACATTCCGCGCAGCGGATTGTGCTGTCTCCCGCGTCGCGCATTGCGTTTGATTATGATCCGCGCATGGCGACCAGTTTTCAATTTGATGCGAACGCGTATATTGGATCGTTGACCGTCGATGGGACCGCGTATGCGATTCCCTCCTGGGACGGCGGATGTACGACGACGACCCTCACGACATGTTTGTTTTCGTTTCCGTCGCAAACGTTGCCGATTTTGAATACGATCGGGGCGCATACCCTGGCGTTGAAATTAGTCAATAAAATAGACGCGACGTTGATCGGTCCCGACAGCGATGTGATCACATGGAATTCGGTTCCCGCTCCCGCTGTACCGTTTGCGCCGGTAGGGTTGAAGATCCTACCGTGATTTTCGGCGTCGTGTTGACGTTGCTTTTCCAATTCCATCCGTCGCCGGATTCTCCGATAATTGGGGCAGGGACATGCATTCCGCAAATCCCATTTGACACTGCGGGTGTTCCCCGTCCAAATCGTCTTCCCGATAGCCTGTATGTGGGTGACTCGGGGTGTGAAATTGGCGCATTTCAATACATTCCGCTGATGCTTGCTCCCGTGGTTCGGATTGCCCCGTAGGGTAGAATCCCAGGGTGTCTGCCAGGGTTTCGGATTCCAACATTCCCAATAGCGTTTGGCGTGGTTCGGCGCACGCGGCGTGTGCCGCGCCGGTCGATCGTTCCCATTCGATGCGTTCGTCTTTCGCGTAGGGTTTTCCACACACGTAGCATTTGCCGGAGTATTGGGATTTTTCAATGATCATTTTTTGATGGTTTTGATTAATTCTTTCATATCCCAGGGACGCGTGTCGGCGTGATGTTTATCCCATGCGCGTTTGGGACTTTCTTCCCGTAAGATTTTGTCGATCCCCACGTGTTGCGCAGCCGCTGTGCCGTCGGACAATGCTTCCTTGATCGACTTCGAGCGGCGGGCGTGATTGACGCCGCCGTTGACGAACACGTCAATGGACTCTTCTTTGTTCAACCCTTTCGATTTCCAGTTGCCTTGGAATTGGTAGAGTTTGGGCTGGATGAAATGCGCCGCTCCATTGCCGACTAAACCCCATCCGCCTAGTTCTTTGGAGGTTTCCATTTGTTCGGTGGTGAATACCGAATCTGTATCGCAGTAGAAGGAATTTTCCGATAAATTTGTAAGAAGATGTAATCGAGCAGCAGACGTAACCGCAGAGGCAAGATGGGGGAGAAGATAAGCCGCATTTGAAGTACGCTCAAAATACGCATACCCCGTCGGTATACCATCAGGCGTAATGATTGGCCACGCGTCATGGGGAGCGTCCCTTTCTGTGCAATAGACTTTCTTTGTGGGGTTCTGTCCGAATTTTCCATAGAACGAATTGAGTAGAAATTTGGCGATGGTGCGCGTGGGTTCGACGGCGTTCTTTTTCAAGTCGTATAGTTTTAAGATGTATTCCTTAAAAATCGCTTCGGTGTTGAAATAATGCGCCGCATGTATTGTATGTATTCGTGCGCCTCTTTCAACTGCCGTTCGCAGTTCATTCGTCGAAAATGTGCCTCGGATAACGCCGCAAGGAAAATACAATTTCCCATGACGGACAGGCAGAGTAGGGACGTAACAGTCAGGAACATGTATCGTTGCATCCACGAAACCATAGCGGCTATCACTTAATTTTCTCGATTCTCCGATATATTCTACCGGCATGGGGAATTGCATGACGTAGGGGTACATCGAATTCACGTCATACGCTGTTAAATTGTCGTGTTGTGATTTGAAGACTTCCACGCGACCGCCATGGTAACTTTTGCGTACAAAGTCGGTCACATCCTGGCGCGGTTTCCAAATCAGGGTTTTGAGATGGTCCTTGCGAAACATTTTCATGCTGTGCGTGGCGAAGGTTTCGGACGTCATTCCGGTTTCTTTATAGAACGTATCCAAGCATTCCCACAGACAACGGCAATCCTGTTCGTTATAGTCGATCAGGGCGTGTCCGTATTCCATCGCCGTGAAATCGTATTCGGTTTTGGCGTGTGTGACTTTGAACGCTTTACCTAGCTCCCGCAATGACGCAGGGAGTAAGCGGAACGAATCGCATAACCGCGCCGTCATGCCGTTCCACGTGATTTTCATCTGGACGACCATAGACCCCGAACAATAAAAAGACACGTGGCAATCGCGGCGACTTCGCAAATAATCAAACACAAAATTAAGATCATATCGGCCCCCGAAATGGGCGAACCATCGGTAGTTTCGGTACTGCTTTTGCATAATGTGTTCAAGAAAACTACCAATATTGCGGAAATGAAAATATCGAGACCCATCGAATACTCCTAACAGTTGTAGATTCCACCAATCGCTTGCCTCGATATCCCAGGTACCGAATGGAAATGTGGGGACGTTCACGAGCGGTCCTAATGCACGGTTGAGGTTGAATCCGGACATGCGTCTATTGACTCCCTTATGGTGCGGAGTAAGTCGTTTCCACATCGCATGGTTTTTACTAACGCGATGGCTTCGGCTATCAGAAACAATTCGATCGTCATTCGGTTTTTTGGAATATCATCCATTACGGCGTGAAACCGTGTATGCATCATTTCCGACGTTTCATCAAGCGTTTGGATCGTTTCTTCGGAGAAATCTTCTGTTTTTTGGTTAATCCACGTTTCGAGTATGGCGATGATGCTTGCTTTTTCTTCCGGCGTTTCTTTTGTTGTTCTTTTTCCCATTGTTCTTTCTCCTCCTGTTTGCGACGTTCTTTTTCAATCCGTTGTTTTTCTTTGAGCATTCCCCCGTAACTGCCGTGGGATTTGGAGAACCACATTTCGGCGGAATTGCCTTGCTCTATGGCGTCGTCGGCGCGTTCGTCGTCCAATAATCCTTCCAAATCGTCCATATGATCCAGTTCCGGAAATTGGAGTAAGAGCGCGGTTGCGGAGCGGCGGATGGGAGTTCTTAGATCCCGTAAGTATTCTTTGAGTTTCGATGGGAGTTTCGCTGGCTTCGGTGTAATTCGATGTACCACTTTTTGTGGTAACTTTCCCCGCACGCGGGAACGGGTTTTCGGTTTTCGTTGAAGTTTCGGAGCGACACGCGGAACGCGAGATACCTTGCGTGGGGTTCGTCCAGAAACGTCTGTTTCGATATATTCAAGTGCGACATTGTATAACTCCCTTTCGACAGCGGGCAATCGTCGAATGTCGGACGGTGATAAGTCGTCATACGATTCGACAATTGCCCGTGCGGATTGCAGACGTGTGAGCGGGCGGGATTTTGCCATTCGTGCTCTTTCTTATGCGGCGATCAGTTGCTTTGGAACGACGGTGCGGTAGCCGTGTTTGCCATCGGGACGGCGCACGACGACGACGACGTAGTAGTATTCGATCCGGCGCACGATGGGGTTGATGGTTTTGGCAATGTCGAGTTTCATGGCGCTGATGTCCTGGGACGAGGGTTTGACGATGATTTTTCGGTTTTCATCTTTCTTTTTTTCACGAACGTAGATGTGGAGGGCAATGACTTTCATGGGTTTGTTCCTTTCTTTATTGTCGGATGTTCATCCATTGATGAACCATCGTATCAAATATCCGCCCAATAAACCCCATGTAAAGAGCATCATTTCGAACATCATTTTCGTTTCCTCCTGGCGTTGTTTCCCGTCCCTACCATTCTCCGATAGGGACGGGATTTCACCACTATTCTTTTTCGGGAATCCATGACATCAGCGTGTAATTGCCGATGCTCCCTGCCGCGCCATTCGACCGTTCGGAATCCTCTCCGCGTTCAATGCAAACCATCTGCCCTTTCAACCGTTCCCATC
>Ga0208994_1000011_pt1 | contig 12793 bp, 12 predicted proteins | sample MedBloCARef_O3_FD_187849 | JGI IMG/M metagenome (GOLD analysis project Ga0208994, IMG submission 187849) | Forest soil microbial communities from El Dorado National Forest, California, USA - Mediterranean Blodgett CA Ref_O3 (SPAdes) (version 2) | ecosystem: Environmental > Terrestrial > Soil >...
ACTATCTGAAGATTCTAAAGTTAGAGGATTTATGCTACTTCCCTTTGCGTAAAGGCAATCGCTACTATGGAAGTTCCGTTTCCGCATTTCAATTTTATTTAAAACAGTAGAGGCGGTTGAATCCCGTAGTTGACAGTGTGTTGTGTTTAAAGTCCAAATAGTTTTAGCCGCCTGCTCACACTTTAATTTAAAGCTTCCTGTAGGGGAAGAACGTCTAGCTTTTTGACGACTCAGTGACCCATTATCATGTCACCAAGCAACGCTAGAACAATACCGATGTATTCTGCTTAAGATATTGTCCGCACTATATAGGCGTTTGTAAGTAACAGATTTTTTAACATCGACATGACTATTCCTGCTTACGATATTTTCTCTTGAGGGCAGCCCCAATCATTTATCGTATTTGTACTCTGCTATCCATACTATAAAAATTCTTAGCTTAAAAAGTCGTGAGTACCAGCAGCTGGTATCGTTAAATTTATTAACGGTCAAATATACAAGAGGGATAAGACCAAATCCCATACAACAAAAGCCCTCGTACGGCGCACATAATGATAGTAATTGTGTACTATTTAATATTATATAAGGTTTTATAAAAAATAATAAAATAATTAAGGTTAAACTAGAGATTACAAAACTATGAGTATTTGTTAAAGTGGTTTTGCTCTCTTCTAAGTCTAAGGCTAAGTCTAAGTCTAAAAGTATGGGATCAGAACTTGGGCTTAAGGATCCCCCTACTCGGGATTCTACTCCTACTGTTCTATGCTCGTGCCGCATAGGCAAGAGGGGTTCTTTTAAAGTAAGAGTTTCTATTGGGATCTCAGCAGTTAGACAAACTCCAAGCCCCTCTTTTGCTCCTTCTTTAAACTCCTTAAACTCCTTAACATCCTTATCTTCATTTAAAAGGACATTGCTTTGATTAGGTGCCTTGTTTTCTTCAACTGCCCCTTTCAGCAATTTATCTTCAAAATAGTCGTGATCCGTATGAAGAACTTTAATTATTTTTAAATAATAAGAAGCACTTATTACACTAACTATTATTGCTATTAAAGATATAAAATAATAACCATTTTGTAAGGCTGAATATAAGACAAATTGTTTAGAAAAGAATCCTATCAAAGGAGGTAATCCAGCCATAGAAAATAAAGAAATACATAAACTTAAACTTAATAAAGGATTAGAAAAAAATAAACCTTTTAATTCCGAAATATATCTAATATCTTCACGTTTTCCTGTTTTATATTGTGCAGGCGTATAAATACTATAAGTTACAGCTAATATTATTAAAAAGATATTTAAATTTGTAATAGTATATTGTATTAAATAAAATAAGAAAGAATCGATAGATTGTTCTGTATTTATCGCTAGGGATAACAACATGAAACCAATATGAGAATGAACTAGAGATATAATCCCGTTACCTGATTATACCCCCTTTCCCGAACCGTACGTGATAGTTTCCCATCATACGGCTCTCCCGTCAGGGATAGAATTTGTATTTACAAAATTAATATTCTACTTTACCTTATAAATTTTTCAGAGTCCGCCCCATGGCCCCCTTGGTTGTTAGCCTACGGCTTTACTACCCCCCTTGGTTGTGGCTCTTCGGCCTACTACCCCTTGGGCTACAGGGGTTTGTATTCTTACATTTGCTTTGCATTTCTTACTTTTGTCTAAGAATTCTTACTTTTGTCTAAGAATTCTGACTTTTGTCGTAATAATTATTACTTTTGTCGTAAGAACAAAAGCAAAAGCAAAAGCACAAGCAAAAGCAAAAGCAAATGCAATAGTCAAAATAAGAACAAAGGGTGGTGATATAAGTTCCAATCTCTACAAAGAGGTATCTGTTTTCGTCTTCTTTTAACCATTAAAGCCTCTATTTTACTTAATTTTTGTTTAAGTCTTTTATAAACTTAACGTGTTGCATTTCGATTCTAAATTATAAGCACCATTATAGCAGCTAAGGTTTTTCAATCGAATCCCGTGATATTGTTTCTGTCTATTGAGTGTTGATGATACCCCTTTCGTCAACTTTGTTCTGTGAATAACGATACTTCGAGGGAGTTTTAAAGTCCCAAGGTGTTAAACCATATTCCGCAACAATAAATCCAATCTTGTCTGTACCTTTTAGATCTTTACCTAATTCAAGGTAAACTTTACTTTGAGATTTAAGAGTAAATTTTGCAGCTAAGAGTTTGGCGCAAGATGTTTTTAGAACAAAGTGTAGATAAGAACTTAATTGATGTTTGTTCATAGCAAAGCTATAGAAATTTAGGTAACCACTGTAGACGGAGTTATACAGAGAAATAATTTGGTCTTTAGAATAATGCATCCAAATAAATCTAGGGACAGGAGTTCTATCTTTCATGAATCCTACTTCGTTCAATTTCTTGTGGATTCTATCTAATGGTACTTCCAGTCTAATCTCTCTGTTAATTATAAGAGCGCAACTACCGAGGGTATAATTTAAAGTTGGCTGTTGTGTTGGCTGTCGTGTTGGCTGTAGACTAGGCTGTAGACTAGGGTGTAGACTAGGGTGTCGAGAAGGTTGTCGAGTAAGCAGTCGAGCACGCTTAATTCTAGTTCCAAGGAAGTTTGCTTTACCATGTCTAGCGTTAGTTATAAGCGTTTTGTTCTCACTTAAGGTTAACTTAAGGTTATCTTTTAAGAATACACGCAGTTGTACTAGAATTGTTTTACAATCTTCTAACGAACCTCGGATTCCAATAATCCAATCATCCGCGTATCTCACGTATAGTAAATTCTTAAAGTTAGGGTCCGTGAGGTCTTTAGATTGAACTGACAGCATTAGTTTCTGTAGTTTATGTCCTTTTCTTTTTTCGGCTATAGTGTGACATAAGCGTTTCTTATTGTAGTAGCACCCCCCCCTAGTATTAGTTCTAGTTTTGGATTCTTTGGAGAATGATTGCTTCATTTGGTCCACGAATTTGTCAAAGTTATCTAGATAAATATTGCATAGAATAGGACTAATGATAGATCCTTGTGGTGTTCCTAAAATTGAGTGATTGTCAACCCTAAATTCAAAATAACCAGCCTTAAGGGCTTTTAAGATTATTCTAATGAATCTTTCGTCCTTCATTTTTTTTCTTAGGAAACTAATTAACAGATCATGGTCAAAAGAGTAAAAACATTTAGAGATATCGCCTTCAATGTATCAGGATGACTCTCCGAATTTCGTACGGATCTCTTTAAGTGCGGTGTGGCAACTTTTACCTTTTCTAAAAGCATGGTTGGAATTAGATAATGTGGGTTCAAATATAACTTCCAGAATCATTCTGATAACCTCTAGAACTACTTTATCTCTAGTAGGTGCAATAGTTAAATGTCTTGAAAGACCACTGGCCTTAGGGATCTGTATCCTTTTACCAGGATTAAAGTTAAAGGTTTTATTTTTTAACGAATCGATGATCTTAGCTATAGTGTCTGAAGAGAACCCATCTAAGCTAGTTGGATTGATACCTGGAGTCCTGTTTCCGGGTTTGCTTTTTAGGTTGTTGTAGGCAATTTCGTATAATCTTGGATTATACATAAGTTTGTAAAGTGAGTCCCCAATTATATAGTTAGGGTTATCAAGGCAAATTCTACCAAGTCTTAGTAACTTAGATGTGGCGGCGGTTTTTACAGTACCATTTGCTTGTCATTTCGCAAATGCACAAGGGGATTTACCAGCGGCACTGCAATAGTTACGAAGTGTCTGACCTAGAATCCTTCCCTTAAATAAAGTTAAAGGTACTACGATTCCTCTGCTACCATAGCCTTTTAAGGCCTTAGGCAGTCCCATAGTTCCTACATTTAACCCATAAAACTCCTTAGATTGTCCACTCTCCACGTTAAGAGTAATTGTTTTACCCTGGAAACGATTAGTTCATAGTTCCACACACCATTTCAATGCAGAACTTAATCGAGATGCCCTATCCCAGACTAGACATCGCCCTATAGTTGAGGCTCCTAGTAGATAGACTTCAAGCAGTGTAGCTTTAATCCTAGAGAATGCAACTCGGAAATTTAATCGACCTTTCTGGTTAGGTCTAACATTTCCTTTAAGCAAAGATGCTAAGTTCAGCAAAGGGTTTTCCCCATTACCTAACTTTGTTGTTGGATGTACAATTGAACAGTACATAGATTTTAAAAATCCGTAGTTAAATAAGGCTCAATGACGCACGATAGTACTGTAGGCTAATAATCTTTTTATTCTTATTTGTGCTAATCCTAATAAACTACCTATTATTAAAGATAATATAGAACTTATTAATAATAAACTTTTTAATACGGGTAAACCAACTACTAAGCCTTCTAAGTTTATTGAGGCACCTTCTCAGAAAGAGATTAAACTAGATAGACTTTCTATTGTAGTAATATAACCACTACTACTTAATATTTTACTTTTAATTCCACCAATTACACCTATTTGAGTATACAATTCTAATAAAAATGTAAAAATTGCTATTTTAGGAATAATTGTTAATCAAGAGGTAACTATTGTGGGTGTTCCATCATATACATCCACGGTGGTTAAATTTATCGTTCAAATTAACAAAAAGACAAAGTACTAAATAATAAATATAAAATATATTAAATTCAAATATAAACATATTGTAAACTAAGAAAAGTGTTATAGTAGTTTATTTAAGATATCTACCTTTATTAATTAGCGCTTTTATTTTACGGATTTGTTCCAAGCAATCATTAGTTAAATGTTCCTTTGATTTAATCATTTCCGCCACTTTTTACCAATCCTCGAAATCTTGTGCTTTCACCTTTTGTTCTTATTTTGACTATTGAATTTGCTTTTGCTTTTGCTTTTGCTTTTGCTTTTGCTTTTGCTTTTGTTATTACGACAAAAGTAATAATTATTACGACAAAAGTAATAATTCTTACGACAAAAGTCAGAATTCTTACGACAAAAGTCAGAATTATTACGACAAAAGTCAGAATTCTTAGACAAAAGTAAGAAATGCAAAGCAAATGTAAGAATACAAACCCGCCGATTATTGCGTAGCAAAAGCAAGGGACCAAGGATAGGATATTTACGGAAAAAAGGTAAAATCTTTTCATAATTATCTTTGAAGGATTGGCATTTAAACTCATTATAATTCAAGTAAGAATAAGTATGACCACAATCAAAGAAATCTATAAAACTTTTTAGTAATAATTCTGCTTTAGCACTCTAATATGTTGAGTTAATGTAAAAAGTATTGCTACAGGACTTCCTGCTTTATACAGTTTAGATTCCCTAATGCTAATTCTGAAACAACCATCACCAGAAGTAAAACCAGCTATCCATTGAGGTTGTAATTTAGTATTATTAAGTGGAACTGGTAATATTGAAAAAGGTATGCTATTAGGGAAAGCGGTTCTCGAGAACTGTAGTTAACCCTTTATTAAGAGAAGCTCTGATATTTACTATTTTTTGTTTACCTTCTATTGTTAAATGTTCCCCACGTTGCATAATCATTACTGCCTCTTTAAATAATAAGTAGTCAGAATGTTTTTTAGTTTTTAACTTGTGCCTTGTGCTTGTGCTTTTGCTTTTGCTTGTGCTTTTGCTTTTGTTCTTACGACAAAAGTAATAATTATTACGAAAAAAGTCCTAATTCTTAGACAAAAGTCAGAATTATTAGAAAAAAGTCTGAATTATTAGACAAAACTCTGAATTATTATTTGTACTATTGCATTTGCTTTTGCTTTTGCTTTTGCTTTTGTTCTTACGACAAAAGTCATAATTATTACGACAAAAGTCAGAATTATTACGACAAAAGTCATAATTCTTAGACAAAAGTCAAAATTCTTACGACAAAAGTAAGAAATGCAAAGCAAATGTAAGAATACAAAGTCGTAGCCTTGCAACCTTTTCTCCCTCTGCTCGTAGACTCGAAGAGGCAAGAGTGGCCAGAGAGGCAAGGGCCGAAACGCAAAAAGCAAGGGAGGATATTTATAAAAATGAGGTATTACTTTTGTCACTATTTGATCTAAAGAACCTACTATATATTCACAACAACTGTTTCTTTCTTTTCCTATTCTCCCTTCTCCCTCAAAGTAAGTTTGAATAAGTTTTAATAATTCAATATCTCTATTATTAAGATTGATTATAAAATTTGCCTCTACCTTTCCTTCATTGTTAGCTAATCATAATTATCGGCAAAGGAATATCTCCCTTTGTTAATACTAGCTTTTATTTGATTTATATTTTCTAATCCTTTTGGAGTTGTATGAGCCTTATTTTTCATTAGCTCAGCAACCTGACACCAATCAAGGTAATCCAGAAGCTTTACACCTTGAATTTTGTTGTTTATTAAAAAATGGAATTATTTGATCATAAATATCTTAAAATTTACTTACTTGATATACAAAAGCAGCATCCTTGCTTGTATATATGTTACCACAACCGAAATATACAATTAAACTTTTCATTAATTTCTCATCTCTAGCGTGTTGAACAAGTTGGAATACTAATCTAAGAGTTACACCTAATTTAGTTTTAGATTTAATTTTTTTTATTAGAAAAGAAGCTTCAGCAGATGTGGAAACCATCTAACCAATAAGGATCCTATTTAATAATACTCTGAATTATGGATCTATTAACTGGCATAATATCAGGAAAACTTGTTTTTAATTCATAAGGTAAACCTAAATTCATAGAAGCTCTAATACTTATAATTTTTTTAAATCCTTCTAAAGTTAACTAAAGTTAACTAAAGTTAACTAAAGTTAAATGTTCTTTAATTTGAACAAGGTCTAATGCTTTCTTAAAGGGTTAAAAACCCCAAATTTGTGAGTGTGTCACTGGTAATTATTGAAATGATTTTTAATTACTTGTATATCTGCTATTTAAGTAACAAAATATTTACTTGAATTAGGCTTTGAGTTATAAACCTTACCTACATTGAAAAATTCTTTAATCTTTTGCAATAGATCTGTATTTTTTTGTTTTTTTTATGTAAGTGAATTTCAAAGAAAAGTATTACTCCCCAACCTCTTTTGTAAGCATTATCTTTATAAATAATTATTCCTAAACATCCATCTCCGTCAGTAAACCCAGTAATAAACCAAGGGTCTAATAAAAATTTAATTGAGCTGATTTAGCTATAGAGGAATTAGAGGAATTTTGTTGCCAGCCTAATTTATTTGTTGTTTTGTTTGTGTGCTTTAGCTTTGCTTTAGCTTTGCTTTAGCTTTGATTTAGCATTGCTTTAGCTTTTGTTTGTTGTTTGTTTTTAGATTTACGATTTATAACAAGAAAGCATCCTTCCTTTTGGCTGCAGGTTAAGACACCCGCAAAGGCAGAGGCAGCGTCCGTGAATCCTGTTACTAAGCAGAGCTTTGATTAGTTGAGTTAGTTCTAAATAGGGTTCAATAGAATAAAATCGTCTTTGAATAATTTGATTAGAAGGGATTTTAACTTGATAGCTTCTTTCGTTGCCCATTAGAGTACATCTTAATTTCATTAAATTTTTATTAGTGAAACAACTACCATTTACTCGTTGCTCTTTTACAATAAAATTAATGGATTTAAATATTACTGACTTAGATCCGCGATTGCCCACGTTCTTTTCAGAAGCCTTACGACTTGTTACCATACATGAGTAATTACTTCATCCACCACCAACCTTTCGATTTGTGCTTTGGTATCGTAAGTTATAGGGTGTTTCCGGAATTTGATAGTTTAATCCCGACAATAGAGGATTTCCCAAGTCCTCTCTCAGGAGACCAATTATGTAAAGGAGCAGCAGCTATTTTAAATAAAAAACCTACAAAGATAATTATTAAACCTAAACTTAATCCTTGTAGTACTGTTGGTTGATCTATTCCAGAGACGGAATTCAATAAATAAATGGATTCAAAATTTGTTAAACCGGTATAAGAGTAAATTAAACCTATACCTAATAGAATTAAACAGGATGAGAATCCACCTAATAAGAAATATTTTAATCCTGCAGAAGTAGCCGATTCAGAATTTCTATATAAAGTTGCTAAAATATATAGTAGGGTCAGTGGAATGTTTACCCTGCCCTCCGAACCGTACGTGATAGTTTCCCATCATACGGCTCTCCATCGTAATCTTTCAAAGAGATTCAAGAGTTAATTTATATTTATATATAATTACGGATTTTGGTCATATCTGCGTAGTTAAGGTCACCTTTGTGTTATAGGTCGAGGTGGTTTTCGAAAAAGGGTACTTGCTTACGCTTGTAGGATTACACTCCTTGTGCGTTCATGCTACTACCAGTTCTAATTTTTCCTCTTAGTCTTTGACCTTTCTGATCTGGTGCTTCTCGATGGGGTAAGAATATCGACAGATGGTACTTTTTGTTTGTTTGCTTTAGCTGCTTTAGCTGCTTTAGCTGCTTTAGCTGCTTTAGCTGCTTTAGCTTTTGTTTGTTGTCATCTTGATACGGTGATTTTTGCTTTAGCTTGTTGTTTTTATCATGACATATTCAAGTTATCTTAGGGCTTTTTAGAATTAGTCCCTCTATAGAGGTGTTTAACCTTTAGATCCGAAGGTAGTTCTAGTTTAATTCCTGTTTCCGGATCATCTAGAGTTCTGCCAAATTTCTTGAATGCTTGTCTCTGAGTTCTTAGTTTGTGTTTAAGGGCCAAAGTCAATGCGCAAGATAGGTGTAGGAACATAATGATCTTCCTTAGACTTGTTAGATTAACACCGAAGCTGTAAAAGGTAACCAGTCCTTGGATATGGTGGTTAAAGAAACTAACTATTTCGTGGTGTGATAAGTTAACGAGATCCTTTCTGGCTGTAGCTACGGGCTTGTCGTTAGCGTTAATTTTTATTAATTTATTCTTCTTTAGCTTGTTGATTAGGTCGTTAATAGGTATTTCTATTCTCATTCTCATACCGTATTTGGTAGAGTTTACCGGATCACTCTTGGAGACTCCAGCCTTTAGGGGTGCAGTTCTAACACATCACGCTCCTAAGAATTTGAAACCTTCTTTAGTTGCAGTTATTAGTGTTTTATCTTCGTGTCATTCTAGGCCACACTTTTTAGTTAGTATGTCTGCAATCAAGTGTTTGATGTGTTTAGCGTCGTCGATAGTACCTGTGATTAGTACTACAAAATCGTCGGCGTATCTGATATACATAAGACGTCTTAAGTAGGGCTCGCAGGGCTCGCTGGGTGTTAGATTAGGGTTGGATCTACGGTTTATAGCCAGCTCTGTTATTACAGGTGAACCAGTGTGTCACTTATTTAGACTCTGGATACGTGAAGTTAGAGCATCGTATTCCTTGTTTCTAGCTCTTTTCTTACCTTTTTCAAAGGAATTTTTTATACCTAAGACTTTCTTGTCTAATTCATTAAGCAATATGTTGGCTAACAGGGGACTGTACAAATTTCCTGGGGGAGCTGCTAGAGTAGTTTGTACGTGTTCACCTGAATTAGGATCAATGTACACGGCTGTTAGTGACTTTCTAATTAGTTGAAGTGTCTTATCACATGTAGTTGTTGATTCTATACATTTCATAAGGATTTTGTGGGGAATTTTTCCGAAGCTTACCGAAAGAGCTCCCTGTATCACTCAAGTATATTTAGACCCGTGACGATAGAGTTTAAACAGAGCCTGGTGTAATGATCTTCCAGGTCTTCATCCGTATGAGTTGTCTGATATTTTTTCATCTCAGATTGCTTCCATTAAGACTGTTAAGGCTTTTTTTACGATTTTGTCTCTAGGGTTTTCGACAATAAGAGGTCTAAGTTCTGTATTTACTGATTTAGGTATTTGTAATCTACTAGTAGGAGAGAAGTTAAAGTTACCTGTTTTTATTTCTGAACCAATATTCTCGATTCATTTTTGATTTTGACCGTCTAGTGTTGCGACGTAGATACTTTTAGATGGATTTCCTGGCTTACTTTTTAGATCTAGATGGCACGCCTGAAGGAACAAAGGATTGGCTATTATGTTGATAATTCCGTTATATACGTTGTTTTTACTCTTATATTTGCTTAGCTCTTTCTGGGCTCACGAACTAACAGACATTGGAGATTCGCTGCCTTTAGTAAGGTTGAGAGATTCTGTGTCATTAACGTTAGAGTCATGGTTCGATTGAGTTAACGATTTCCGACTGCTTTCCTTTGCGTTAGTTGTTGCCTGTGCGTACTTTTTATCCTGAACTTTTGCAGGTTGCCCTGTTGTTTTTATTTTTATAGGAATAAAAAACCTGTTGCTTGTGCTTTTGTTATTGCTGGTGTTCTTACGAAAAAACTCAGAATTATTACGAAAAAAACTCAGAATTATTACAAAAAAAGTCGAAATTATTAGAAAAAACTCTGAATTGTTATTTGTATTTGAATATAAACCCTTGTTATCAGCTGCGCCCTCTGGTCTTGGACCTATCGGGCAAAGGCAAAAGCAAAGGCGCGTCGGAAAAACAAGAGCGCGGCGCCCTCTGGTCTTGGACCTATCGGGCAAAGGCAACAACAAGAGCGCGGCGAAACAGCAAGGGCTATTGTTATTAGAGTTATTCAAATTCAAATTCAAATTCAAATTCAAATTCAAATTAAAATTAAAATAAGAATAAAAACGAAATGAACTTGTGTAAATTTTTAAAAAATAGCCTTTTACTTGCGGGGTTCAGATCAAAGGGTCACAAGCAAAGGTCGCGCTACTATGAAAGCTCCGTCCCCGCATTAAATATGATTTATATTCATAGGCGGTTAGATCCCGGGGTTGCAGTTTGTATTTGTTTGAGTTGGTAGTTTTAGGACCTTGCGCATTTTTGTCTTCTAGATTGAAGGGAGCATAGGGTTTTTGGCAATCATTTCAGTTTGGACTACAGGTAATGACATTTAATTTCCCTAACAAATGTTGCGAAATTCTGCTTAGAACATTTGGGCCAAGCTGAGCCACTTTATACGTATCAAGTTTGTTATCCTGTCCTTGACTACCCCCACTAACATAAGGATCAAACAGGGGCAGACCTGTTTTACTTATGCTTTTGTAATCTGCTATACAACTAGTGTCATTATTAGGGAGGACTAGTGCGATTACCCGTGGCAGGTATCCTCAAAGAGGGCCAAATATACCTGATAGTGTGTAGCTAGTGTAGCTTGTGTAGCTAGTGTAGCTTGTGTAGCTTGTGTAGCTTGTGTAGCTTGTGTAGCTTGTGTAGCTTGTGTAGCTTATTTGAAAAAAAGCCAGTTTAACACCACTGTTACAAATGCCTCGCGCGCCGCACATCCAAAACTTTGTAATTCTATACTTAAATATACAGAGATTAAATCAAAACTAGAGATCAATAAAGAAGAACCTAAGACACTAAATAAGACTATTATTGAATAATCGGTTGAATAACTTTCAGGGGTTGAAATTAAGGGGGGGAATTTGTTGTCTATGTTTGTGTTTGTGTGTGTGTTTGTGTCTGTGTGTGTGTTTGTACTAGTATCTGTACTAGTATCTGTCCTAGTATCTGTCCTTGTATCTGTACTTGTATTTGTACTAGTATCTGTACTAGTATCTGTACTAGTATCACTTTTCACCACCTGAGGCCACCCAATTAAAATACATCCTCCTATAAAAAATAGAAAAATTTCCATTAATTGAGTTATCGGAGTTATATGAAATAACCCATTATAAATACCTATACCTGATCCAATTGACTGAATATAGAAGCAATTAAAAGAACATGCTCCGGCATAAATAAATACTATTGAAGCTATTCTAGAAATATGAATAGAACTTATTTTTTTAAATAAAGGTAGGGCCTTAGCCGCTATTAATGTTATTATAGATATAAATATCATCACTTAGTCCTCTTTGTTGTTTTTTCTATTGCTATTTCTATTTCTATTGCTATTTCTATTGCTATTTCTATTTCTATTGCTATTTCTATTGCTATTGCTATTTCTATTGCTATTTCTATTGCTATTTCTATTGCTATTTCTATTGCTATTTCTATTGCTATTTCTATTGCTATTTCTATAGGTGCCTCACTGTAGGGGTGTTTTTAGCTGGATAAAGACCTCGAGCCTTGAGGGAGGACATTTGCTTTTCAACCCTCGCCTCTTGCCCTTATGCCCTTATGTTCTTATATTTATAATTCTCTAAAAGAGAATGATTATAACCCTGTTGTTTAAAAAGAAAGCATTCTATTATTTTATTAAAGTTTGTTTTTATTTATTCGGAATAAAAGCGAGTCGAACGCTTAAGGGAATTACCCTGACGATTAGCAATCGTTTTAACTTACCTATGTAAATTATTCCTCCCTATTAAAATCTAAATCTAAATAAATCTAAATCTAAATCTAAATCTAAATCAATATAAATTCAATATAAATTCAATAAACCATTTAATTTAATTTAATTATTTTATATTTTATACTTAACTTCGCTTTAGTACTATTTAATAGAGGGTTATTTTTATCTTTACTTTACTTTACTTTTCTTTTCTTTTCTTTTCTTTTCTTTACTTTTAGGTATTCGATTAATTCTGACTTTTGTCTGAAACTAAGAATTATGACTTTTTGCTTAAACTAAGAAAAAAACAAAAGCACCCTTTATAAATTAAATTAGTTATTTCTAGGGTATAGTTTTTATATTAATGAAATTGCTATCCTTTCCTTTCATTACCACCCTACTTAATCTAATGAAATTTTATGCAAACCAAACCATTTTTCCTTCCACCTAGCTGAAGAATCTTGTATTTTTTCAACACTTACATTATAAAACTACTAATACTTTTATTCTTTTATTATTTAATGAAGAGTTTCCCTAATTTAAGCAAAGAAAAATAAAAATGAAAGTAACTTTTTCCAGCAGCTCCT
>Ga0208994_1000012_pt1 | contig 12330 bp, 4 predicted proteins | sample MedBloCARef_O3_FD_187849 | JGI IMG/M metagenome (GOLD analysis project Ga0208994, IMG submission 187849) | Forest soil microbial communities from El Dorado National Forest, California, USA - Mediterranean Blodgett CA Ref_O3 (SPAdes) (version 2) | ecosystem: Environmental > Terrestrial > Soil >...
TTATTCGTAATTATAATAGTATATGGTTCAGGTCAAGCTAGAATAAGATCAGCTTATTTATTCTTTTTATATACTTTTGCAGGATCATTATTTATGTTATTAGCTATACTGCAAATATATAGTTATATAGGATCAACAGATTTCCAATTAATATCATTATATGAAATTAGTTTAGAAAATCAAAAAATATTATTTTTAGCATTTTTATTAGCATTTGCCATAAAAACTCCTTTATGGCCTTTTACTGGTTGGTTATATAGAGCCCATGCTGATAGTCCTTTAGCTGGTTCTATTTTATTAGCTGGAACTGTTTTAAAATTTGCTACTTATGGTTATATTAGAGTTTTATTAAATATTTTACCTGATGCTTGTAATTATTTTGGTCCTTTATTACAAACTATTGCTATTGTAACTTTAATTTATGCTTCTCTAGCTACAATAATTCAAGGTGATACTAAAGTTTTAATTGCTTATTCAAGTATTGCTCATATGGCTGTAGTAATATTAGGAATATTTTCTAATAATATTCAAGGTATTGAAGGAGCGATTTTATTATCTTTAGCTCATGGTTTTGTTTCTCCAGCTCTATTTATTTGTGTTGGTGGAGTAATTTATGATAGAACCGGAACAAGAATAATAAGTTATCTTAGAGGATTAGTAACTTATATGCCTGTATTTACTATATTATTCTTTATTTTTACTTTATGTAATAGTGGTATACCTTTAAGTTTAAACTTTTTAGGTGAACAATTATCTCTAATTGGTATATGGGAAAGAAGTCCTATAATTTCTGCTTTAGGTGCTACTGGTATTGTATTCTCTGGTTGTTATTCAATTTATTTATATAATAGAATTTCTTATGGAGCTTATTCTCCTCACTTAAGACCCTATAAAGATGTATCTAGAAGAGAATTTATTTTATTAATAACTTTATTAATACCTACTATTATTTTAGGATTATTCCCTAATATTATATTAGATTCTCTTCATATTTCAGTTTCTACTTTATTATTCTAAATTTTATTAATTTCCCCCCCTTCCAGCTCGAGCCCTTATTAAATCAAGGGGCTTTTTATAAATAGAAGGGGCTAAAAGTCTCATTATTATTTTAATGCTTACCCTTGCCTGAGGCAGCCTTGCATGCTTTTTAAATAAGCATGGGCTGCCTTAATAAAAAATTACTGATATAAAAGTATCTAATAATAAATGGTGGATGACAAACTGGTTCGTCGCTCCCTTTGGGTGGGAGACATATAGCGTGTTCGAGTCGCGCCTATCATATAATTATTGGCCTAAACTTAGTTAGGCCTTTAAATTTATTAAAGTTAGGTTTCATGGCAGAGTGGTTAATGCGGGGTACTGTTAATACCTTTTTCAGAGGTTCAATTCCTCTTGATACCTTTAGATATATTATATTACCATAAAATATTTATTATTAAAAGTAATATGTAAAATGCACCGCTGGCCTTATATAAATAAAAAATAAAATATATTCAACATAAACGGCGAACATGTTGAAATTGGTAAACAAACTCCTCTTAAGCAGGAGTGGAGTAAATTCCTTAAGAGTTCAAGTCTCTTTGTTCGTAAATTATTTCAAATATAGTGTAGTCCCCCCCTATTCTATATAGAATTCGTTTATTTATTTTATTTTTTATTTTAAACCTCCAGCCTTAAGGGCACCCACACTAGCTAAAATAGTGGCATGCTCTAAATATAATATAATAGCTTACTACTAAATAAAATTAAATTAAAAAAATTAGACTCAAACTAAGAGAAAAAAATAATATATTAAGTGATATAGTGTAAAGGTAGCACAGCAGTCTCATTATCTGCTAGAACTGGTTCAATTCCTAATGTCGCTCTCTCTCTCTCTCTTTTTTTTTTAATATTTATATTAAGGTCTTTTAGTATAATGGTGGTACAACTACCCTTCACGTAGTTAGTGTCAGTTCGATTCTGATAAAGACTAATTAAATTTTTGTAACCTTAAGCCTAGCTTTGCTTAAGGAACCCATGCGTGCTTTGCCGGAGGCTGAAGCGGGTTTTTGCCCTTCCATTAAAATAAATAAAAATCAAATCAAATTAAAATTAGGGCAGGGCTCCAAATAAGCAATTAAAAAGGAATAGTTTACATTGGTAAGTTAAGACGATTGCTAATTGTTCGGGGTAACCCTTAGGTGTTCGACTCACCTCTATTCCGGCAAAATAAAAAGGGTCAAAAAATTATAATAAAATTATAATACTTATCCCTGTTCAGCTTCCCTTGTTTTAGACTAAGGCACTTTTAGGATTTAGCTTTAACTTTTTATTAAGCTTAAACTTGACTTTATCATTATAAAGTACTATGCTTGTCCAGCTCTAAAATAAATCAATCAAAATAAAATCAATAAATTATAATAACGAGAATTGCAAGGCAAAACGCGAGGGTAAGCCTTAAGCAAGCCAGCATACAAATATGAAATATGTAAGCTACAAAATATAAGTAAAACGATTTTAAATATTTATAATTTAATTTATGATTAAGTGTGATGGTTCTAAATTATTCAAATCAATTAAATAAAATAACGAGTTAAAAAGTAAAAACAAAAAATGTAAAATGTATTGGTTATTTTCTACCAATGCTAAAGAAATAGGTACATTATACCTAATTTTTGCTGCATTTGCTGGTATGATAGGGACTGCTTTTTCAGTTTTAATCAGATTAGAATTATCTGCACCTGGGGTGCAATTCTTACAAGGAGATCATCAATTATTTAATGTAATCATTACAGCTCACGCTTTTTTAATGATCTTCTTTATGGTTATGCCAGCTTTAGTTGGTGGATTTGGTAATTATTTTCTACCTATTCACTTAGGAGCACCAGATATGGCCTTTCCAAGATTAAATAATATATCATTTTGGTTATTACCACCATCATTAATATTATTATTATTAAGTGCTTTAGTAGAAAATGGTGCTGGAACTGGATGGACGGTTTATCCTCCTTTATCTAGTATTGTATCTCATTCAGGTGCTTCAGTAGATTTAGCTATTTTTAGTTTACATTTAGCTGGAGTATCTTCATTATTAGGTGCTATAAATTTCATTACTACAGCATTAAATATGAGAGCAAATGGTATGAGTTTACATAAAGTATCTTTATTTGTATGGTCCATTTTTATTACAGCAGTATTATTATTATTATCATTACCAGTATTGGCAGGTGCCATTACAATGTTATTAACTGATAGAAACTTTAATACTAGCTTCTATGATCCTGCTGGAGGAGGTGATCCTATATTATATCAACATTTATTCTGGTTCTTTGGACATCCTGAAGTTTATATTTTAATTTTACCTGCTTTTGGTATAGTTAGTCAAGTAGTATCAACATTTTCAGGTAAACCTATTTTTGGTTACTTAGGAATGGTATATGCTATGTTATCTATTGGTATATTAGGATGTTTAGTTTGGAGTCACCACATGTTTGCTGTTGGATTAGATGTTGATACTAGAGCCTATTTTACTGCAGCCACAATGGTAATTGCTGTACCAACTGGAATTAAAATCTTCTCATGGTTAGCTACATTATATGGAGGAAGCTTAAGATTTACTACACCATTAATATTTACATTAGGTTTCATAGCTTTATTCACTATAGGTGGTTTAACCGGAGTAATATTAGCTAATGCTTCATTAGATATTGCATTACACGATACTTATTATGTAGTAGCTCACTTCCATTATGTTTTATCTATGGGTGCCGTATTTGGTTTATTTTCAGGATTTTATTATTGGATTCCAAAAATTGTAGGTAAAACTTATAATGAATTTTTAGGTAATATACACTTCTGGGTTTTATTCATTGGGGTTAAAGGAATAATTCAGATTTGGATTTACTTTTTTATAAGTTTTATTAAGGCTGCCTCCTTTTCTTTAGGAAAGCACAAATTCAAATTATTAAGCAAATCTATTTCTATTAATGAAATAATAGATAGAGAATTAAAGGATATAGATTCAAATGATATTGATGATTTAACTTTAACTAATAAGCTAAATAAATTGCCTACACCTAAAGCTCCTAATCCTAAAAAAGGTAAAAATAAAATAATATTTGAAAAATTAAATAATATACAAGCAGAAGCTAAATTTATAGATATTAAGGAATCTAAATCAGATATTTTATTAAATATTAAAGATAAAGGTGGTATTTATATGTTTTTTAATTTAATTAATGGTGATTATTATATAGGTAGTAGTATTAATTTGGCTAGAAGATTTAGAGTACATTTAAATAGTACTGGTTCAATTAAATTACCTTTGCCTCTGGCCATTAATAAATATGGTCCTAATAATTTTGTATTTTTAATTTTACAGTATTGTGATAGAATAGAAGATGTTTGTTTAGGATTAGAACAACATTACCTTGATTTATATAAACCTAAATATAATATATTAAAAATAGCGGGTTCTTCTCAAGGCTTTAAACATTCTCCAGATACTTTGGCTAAATTAAAAAATATGCATGCCGATAAATTATATCCTAAATATAATACTAAAACATCTGAACTACAAAAAATGTTAACTAGTATATCTTTAAATAAATATTTAGCTGAACAAGGAGTATTCCATCATAATAAAGATAAAAAAGGTTTCTTAGTTCCTCAATTAAAAAAAAATATAGATAATAGTGTCGGAGAGCTCTGTCCTAGCAAAAGCATCGAGCCTACCAAAATAGTAATGAAAAATGAAAATGGAGATTTACTTTCATTTCCTTCTATTAATGCAACTAGAAAACATTTCAGAGTCAGATTTTCTACCATTTCTTTAAATGTAGATCAAAATAAACCTATTTTAATTAAAGGTGTAAAATGGTTTGTATTTTCTGAAATTGTTTAAATACAAAAATGGGACTATGTTTTGCCTTGGACTCAGGCCAGTTTATGCAGGCCCTTAATATTAGAGTGCCCCTCGGTAAAGCTAGGGCAGAACTCTTATAAAATAAATAAAATAGACCTATAAAATTATATATTATCATCTTTAAAAAATAATTAATAAAAGAGATTCAATTTAATAAAATATTATATATAATTGAAAAATAACCATTATTAAAAGAGAGACAAGCTCATTTCAATCAATAGGTCATATAATCAAGGGGGGGACACCTTTTATATAACCTATATCCGGTGGTATTATCCTATAATAAAGGGGATTATACCTTTTTTTATATTTATTACCTTAATTTTTTCATTCTTATAATAATATAACAATATTAATTAGAAGAATAGACACAAATTAAATTTTAATTAACAAGGCCTGCATTTTTCCAAAGGCAAGGATTCCTTTAATTAGGCACAAAAATACCATGCTAAAGCAATGCACTCACAAGGCCTTAAAATCAATTAAATAAAATAACGAGTTAAAAAGTAAAAACAAAAAAATGTAAATGAAAATGTTATTTAGTCCTGAAACATTAATTGTTATAATAGCTATTGTTGTATTTTGTGTATTTATTTATACATTATATATTAGTATCTTTTCAATTATACATCTTACTTCAAATAATAATAAATTTGCTAGTTCAGCACAATGGGCTGGACTATATTTCTATCAATCTAATTTTCCTCTTCCTCAATTAATCTTAAATAAAGGTAATATAAATATATTAAATTTTTTAAAATTTGCTATAATTGGTGTAATATCTACAGAAGTTGTTGAACCGACGACTGAAGTATTTTTAAGTGATGAAGATTTAAGTGCACTATTAGAACCTATTCTTAATGAAATAGTAGGTAATGTAATTAGTGCTACTTTTCTTCAAAGTTTAGGTTTACTTACGCCTTCTGTAATTGCATTTTTAGAAAGTCATAGTTACATAATTCAATAAGGATTTTAATATTTTAATGATTTTAAATTAACGCTTAATTATCCCCCCTTTTTAAAAGGGCTCGGTATTAAGCCTTTACCTCTGGCCAGATTAGCGAATAAAAAATAAAATAAAATAGCTACTCACCCTTATCGGGAAGGAGGATGCAAAGGGAAATAAAGAAAGTAAATTAGCCCCCTAATATTTGGATAATTCAAATATTTGTAAACAACATTCTATATGCTAGAAACTCCTAAAGCTTAATCTACCAATGCCCTCTATCAATTTTATAATAAGGGTTAGCCTAATAGCAATATATTGGTAACAATGATGTAAGATGTCACAATGGACAATTAGCAGGTAACCAAATTATTATAATATTTAATAAAAGTAGGAACCTCAGAGACTACACGAATGTGATTTTAGTATTTCTAAAATTAAGACATAGTCCAACTTTACTAGAAATAGTAAGGATTACTTGTAACTTAACTTTCTTCCCTCAACACTTTTTAGGATTATCTGGAATGCCTAGAAGAATCCCTGATTATGCTGATGCTTATGCAGGATGGAATGCCGTATCTAGTATAGGATCTCTAATTTCATTAGTGTCTGCTGTTTTATTTGGTTATATTATTTACGATCTTTTCGCTAATGGTAAAGAAGCTTCAAATAACCCTTGGGCTGTACCTTCATTCTTTACTTCATCTGTACTATTTAACGGTGATACACAAAATGTTAATACTTTAGAATGGACATTAAAAAGTCCTATTCCATTCCATGCATTTAAAATGTTGCCATTACAATCTTAATTAAGAATTTATGGAGTAAACTTTAACGCTTAATTATCCCACCTCCTTTGCTTTACCTGAGGCTGCTCCCTTTCATTTAGAACGAGGTGAGGGAATTTAATTTTAAGGAGCCCGAAGCATGCAGACTTTAGCTTAATTTTATTAAGGTCTACCTTTGTTATATTTATTATTATTAAAGCCAGGGCACTAATTTAATTTTATTGATAACACCAGTTATTAATTCATAAATTGAAGGCAGGGCTCTGCCCTATTGCTTTTAATGAGCCTTTAGGAGAAATACAAACATTAAAAGTCTATTATATTCGGATTAAAAGAGTAGATTGATTAAAAAATATTCTGTGCAATGCAGGCCAGCATTGCTTTAGCAAAAGCAGGCCACTCTAATAAAAATAAAATAAAATAAAAAAAATAAAATTAAATTAAATTAAATTAGAGCACCAGGCCTACAATATAATAATAATTATATCTACCAATATTTAATATTTATATGTAATTTATATTATATTAAACATCTATTTTAACTGTATCTCAAATTGTCGGAGGCTGCCTAGCTTTTCTTTTGCTAGGGTTCTCTAAGGTTAGCCTAAGCAAGGGTTTATAATAAGGCTCAGCCCTATTATAGCACTTAATTAGAGGGCTCAGCCCTAAGCCATAAAAATATAGTAATCGAACAATGTTTACGATTAAATAGTATGGAATATTAAATAACTTAGTCATTTAAATTGAGGAATACTTAGTCTTTGTATTAAATTGTAATCCTGCTCAAAAACAAATATAAATATTAAGTATTTGTATATCATTCTTTTTATAAACAAAGTACAATTAAAAAAAAAATGAAAATGAAAATGAGCGCTAGGAAAAAATAATAATATTAAAACAAAAATATAATAAAAAATAAATCAAATTTACTACCAATATATGAAAACGCAATTAATTTATTTAAAGGGGATAGCAGTAAAAAATCCATATCTGAAAATAATAAATTTTTATCCTATAAAAATATCTTTAATAAAAATATCTTATGGGTAAAATTATATGATAATTATTTATATTTATATTTAAATAAAAATATAAGTAATAAATTCAGTTTTTTTGAACCTAAAACAAAAATAAATACAAGCGCTAGCACTGCACCAGCTTTAAGTAACAATTTCAAAAGTGAGGATAATAAAATACTTATTAATAAAAATACTATAAAATTATTAAATTTAAATAATGGGGCCGGAAGTCAGCCCTTACAAGAAGTAAAAAAAGAAATCAAAATATATAATTATATAAATTCTATTTCTGAATATAAAAATGAAACAGTAAAATATCAAAATATTGTATATCTTTTTAATAAAAATAATAAAGGATTACAAAATAGTAGTGTAAGAATAAATCAAAATGTATTTACATTATTAGAATCAACATTTTTATCAATGTCTAGTTTAATAAGTAAACCAGTTATTATTATTACTCCTAATAAAGTTGTTATTCAACTATTTTATTATTTAAATAAATTTTATTCTAATAATAAATTATTAAATATTAATAATGATAAATTACAATCTTTATGTTTAAATTTAAGTAAAATATATAAAAAACCAGTAGAATTAGAATTAGATAGACTACATTATCCTTATTTTGATAGTAATATCTTATCTAATATGATAGGTTTAATTAGTAATATTGTTAAACTGAGATTTATTATTAAAAAATTATTTTCTATTGCTAAAATTAAAAAAACTAATAAATTTAGTAATAAATATTCTATTATACCTTCTTACTTATCGGGTTTTAAAATTAGAGTAGCTGGTAGATTATTAACACAAAGAGTTATACCTAGATTAACAGTTAAAACTATACAAAGAGGTACATTAGCAAGAGGTAAAGCTAAATTTGTTGATAGTGCTAGATTTTCTAATAAAAATAAAAGAGGTTCATTTAGTATTACTATAACTATGGGACATATATTTTTATAATTTTTATATTCATTCTGAGGCTAAGCTTACCCCCCTTTTTAATATAGGCAGAGGACTGCCTTTGCCTGTGCCCGTTTTATAAAATTATCTTAAAAGAGGTTCTTAAATTAAAGTATAAGAGCGTAGTATCAATTGGTTAGTATGGTGATCTCCAAAATCATCGGTAGGTGTTCGAGTCACCTCGCTCTTGGTGTCCTAGCTATGCATTGCTTTTGCTAAAGCTAGCCTGCCCTCAATTATATTATTAATTTATATGAAAGGCTAGGGTAGGAATATGCTATACTAGGGCAAAGCTCTAATTATAATGAAAGAGAGGCATAAATATGTTATTAAATTATTTTTTATATAAAAGGCCTGCTTAGCCCTAATTTTAAATTTTAATGGACTAGAAAACCAAATATTTTATTTAAAATTCATATGGGGCTCTTAGCTTAATAGGTAGAGTACTCGATTGTCAATTGAGGTTGTCCCAGTTCGAATCTGGAAGGGCTCGTTTAAATTTTATTAAAATTTAAAATAATGATAATATTTTAAATTATAAAAATATATATAAGGCTCTCATATTTAAAATGGAGCCTTCAAATTAAAAATCAATAAGTCCAGCCCTAACCTTTGGGTGCTAGCTTTGCTTAAGGCTCCTAAAACCCAAACAATGGCAGGCTCAGGTATAATTTTCCCCCTTTTTTTTTAATTAATAATAATGGCAGCCTTACTAAACTTTACTTTGATGTAATATGCTATACTATGCTAGGCTTTGCTTAAATAAGGGGCCACAAATTAAAATTAGGAGTGTATATTATGAAATATTTAATTATAAAAAATAAAAAGATAAAAGTATCGATGACAATATAGTAATAACATCAAAGTAATTTAAAGGGATTATTAAGGATAACTAGCAAATTTATTAAAAAGGAGGTGTAAACCAAAAGCCACAAATTCATAAACTTTATATAATTATTATAAATAATGTTTATATTAGCTTGAATTAAATATAATGTGGCGATCCTAAGGGAAACCTTTATATAAAAACTTCCTGAAGCAAATCATTCTAGTAAGGAAAGGAAAGGAAATCAACCGAGACTCCGAAAGTAATGGTGAGTGAAATCGGATTAGCCTAGTAAAAATTATAAATTGAAAATAATATCTTTATTTATGTAGTCTGTTTTAAAAATAGTCTATTATAATTAAAGATAACTACAAAAGGTGAAAGTCCTGTAGATTTATAATCAAACTAAATACAAAGTACGATGAGAGAAAACTTGTCGGAATAAAGGGGGACCATCCTCTAAGGCTAAGTATAATAAATTTAGCAATAGCGAAAAGTACTGTAAAGGAAAGTTTGAAAAGTATTGTATTAACATAGTGAAATAGACTTGAATTAGTAATCTTATAAGCAGTCGAAGTTTAAAATAAAAATGACGGCGTACCTTTTGCATAATGGGTCAGCAAGTTAATAGGAGTAGCAAGGTTAAAAGCCCTAGCGAAAGCGACTGGACTTACTAGCTTAATTTAGGCCTAGTTTTACTAGACCACAAATAAATTAGTCTAGGATATAGTGATGGATAAGTTACTTCTATTAGACCCGAAGCAAGGTGATCTTTCCAAGACCAGATTATAATGGATCGAACGGGTGAATGTTGCATAATTCTCCGAAGAGTTTTGGAAAGCGGTGAAATGCCAATCTGACCTTGTGCTAGCTGGTTTTCTACGAAACATATGTAAGTATGACATCTATACAAAATTTATGGAGGTACAGCACGGCAATTCCCAACAAATCATATAAAATTATGAGGCGTTTAGGTTGCGGGGATCTAAAAAATCTTACCAATGGAAGCGAATCTCGGAAGTACATAAATTGATGGTAGATATTCAGACTGCTCATGCTAAGTTGGGTAGTCAAGACGGAAACAGCCGAGAACACGAAATCAAGGTCCCGAATGATTATTAAGTGAAATTAAGGAAGTAACAAATTGAATGCAGCTGTAAAGTGAGCCTGGTAGTCGCTATCTTTTAATGACCGTTGTAACAACGTAGCAGCCTTCAATCATTCTATTAATATGGCTATACAATACTTTAGTAAAGCAAGCCATAGGCGATAGAATGATTGAATAAGATTGTAGCGCCGAAAATTTAACGGGTCTAAATAATCAACCGATATCGTGTTGATTAAGAATTTATTAATATTTATTCTTAATCTAGGTAGTAGAACATTCAGTCATACTGATGAAAGAACAGTGTTTCATTGTTTAAAGGTAACTGAAGAGATAATGCTGACATGAGTAACGTAAAAAGAAGTTATAATACTTCTCGCCGAATACGAAAGGGTTGTGAGAAAAGGTTGAACCGTCTCATGTTAATGCGGCCTCTAAGGTCCAAAACCAAAGTTTTGGCTGATGAGTAATTTACTGAAAGTCCAAATTAATATTATTATTTAAATAGTAACTATGCATTGCATAGATGGATCAGGAAAATAAAGTAATATTTTATATTTTTTTAATTTATAAAATGATTTCTACCGTACCCTAAACCGACACAGGTTCGTAAGTAGAGAATACAAAGGCGTAGAGCTAAAAGTTGTTAAGGAACTCGGCAAGTTCTCCTCATAAGTTTGACAATAAGAGGAACCATTCTATGCTTCTGCTTTGCTAAAGCATATGGTGGTGTCACAAAATCGGAGGCCACGACTGTTTACTAAAAACACAATTCAGAGCAATGATGCAAATCATAGTATTCTGGATGAAATTTGCCCAATGCCATTAACATAAAAAAGGTTATAGGAAACTGTAACTAATTGAAAGTCTGGTTAATAGCGGTCTTAACTATGAGGATCCTAAGGTAGCAAAATCAGTTGGCCATTAAATGTGGTCTGGTATCAATAGTGTAACGATGGTCTCACTGTCTCTACAACTTGCTCAGTGAAATTGAATTATCCGTGCAGATGCGGATTGCCTCCAGGTGGACGGGAAGACCCTATGCAGCTTTACTGTAGTTAGTTATCACAAGGATCTACAACAACCTAAGTTTATAGAAATTAGGAATGTCGATAGAGAGTCTTTATAGGCTTGGAAGGCCTTAAAACAGGGTTGGGTCTAGGTTTACCTAATAATTAATAATTAAAGGGATAGTTGACTAATTGGCAGTTTGACTGGGGCGGTCGTCTTTAATAAAGTAGCAAAGTACATCCAAATATTTATATTTAATTACAATAATAAATATTATTATTTTTATATAATAATATCCTGACAGAAAAATAAATAACTAAACAAATTTTTAATATATATAAAAAAATAAAATTTCAAAAGGTATAGCTAGAAATTGAATGGAGATCAATTAACCAGTGAACGGTTATGTAAAGTATAAAGGCGGAAAGCATGCCTAACTGAAAGACTTAGAAGTCGCACAGATACGTAAGTAGGGCTTAGTGACCCCTCGTTATATTATGGAATAGACGGGGATCAATCGATAAAAGTTACGCTAGGGATAACAGGCTGATAGCCGGCGAGAGTACACATTGTCCCGGCTGTTTGGCACCTCGATGTCGACTCATCCTATCCTCCCGGGGAAGAAGCTGGGAAGGGTTCGGCTGTTCGCCGATTAAAAGGGTACGCGAGTTGGGTTTAATACGACGTGAGTCAGTATGGTCCCTATCTTCTGGAGGGACAAATAGTAAAAGGAGGCAGACCTTCTAGTACGAAAGGATCAATAGGC
>Ga0208994_1000013_pt1 | contig 12001 bp, 10 predicted proteins | sample MedBloCARef_O3_FD_187849 | JGI IMG/M metagenome (GOLD analysis project Ga0208994, IMG submission 187849) | Forest soil microbial communities from El Dorado National Forest, California, USA - Mediterranean Blodgett CA Ref_O3 (SPAdes) (version 2) | ecosystem: Environmental > Terrestrial > Soil >...
AACTTTATGAACAATAAGGCTCATATCTTAATTAAACAATCTTCAATTTCAAATATAGAAGTGCGCATTCAGCTCAAAATTCTAATTAATAATTTTATTTAATTTATATTAAAAAACTAAACCCCTTTGGCAAATGCTCCTTACTAAACTAAATATAGTTTGCTTTGAATTTTGTGTATAAAAGAGCTTCGCAGTTATGTAATTTAAAGTATAATTTAATTTAATTTGTTTCATTTCTTTAAATATCCCTGTTCTAAGCAGCAAGTGCTTCTTTAAATACAAGAAATTTTTACAGGAGAAAAAGCTTTATATTTGTTATTAATTTAATGAGTTGGTTATTAGTCAGAGAAGTTAAACGTTCAGTTTATATATCCTGAATTTAATACTAACTTAAAAGCTAGCGCTCTTTAGAATTAGCTGTGTTATCCCACTAGCGAAGTTCCTACGAGGAGACCCAGCTACGTAGCGCTTTTGTTTTGCATAAAGAACACTAGGGCAATTAATACGGGGATTTTTAGCCGTGGCAAACAATTTGAAAAATTTACTCTCTCTTACTGCTATTTTATTAAGCGACTACTTACACCGGGCTAGCGTTTAGCTTCCGAAGCCAGAGGTACAACTCTTTTACCTAGCTTATTTTCTTAAACCTTTAACCAAATCAATTGTTATAAAACTTTATATTAACTATTACTTTACTGCATAAGGTTTATTTTAATAAAAAAAAAGATTAGTTACTTATGTCTTTTTTTCTTCCTCTTTAATATTTATTTCTATTAATTAGTAATATTTATTAAAGAGGTTTTTTTTCCTTCATAAGTCAAAACCAACAAAAGCCCCACTTAAATACTAAGTGAGGCCAAAAAAATCCTTTTTTTACCCTTTAATTTAAAGTTAGTTAAATTAAAAACGAAGCGAATTAAAAAAATATATTTTTATTAGTTTGAAAATTTAATTGATTAGGTAATTGCTATTTTTTAATTTAATTTGAAAATCATTACTATTTATTACTGATTTAATAGAAGGATATTTAAGAACAATAGTATCCCTTTTTAATTTTATTCTGAATTTGTCTTCTTATTCTTTAAATGAAATCGCTTCTTTACCATACGAATTTAAAATTGTAGATCTAAAATTAGCATCCAAATCTAGTAAGTATTTATTATCTGAATAAATAATACAATAAGCAAATTTTAATAATCCCGTTAAATTATGAAGTTTATTACAGGGAACAGCAAAGCAATCATGAATTGAATAGAAATTTACATTAGAATTTTGTTTAAAATAAATAACAATAACTAAGCATAAACTAGCAGCATCGAGTGAGTGTACAAGATTTGGCATCAGAGCAATTTTTTTTTTATTTTTATTAAATTGGTTTTTAATTAATACGGTTAAATTTAACAAATTTTTAGTGTATGCAAATGGTTGAACTTTTAGGGTTTTTTTATCCTAAAATTGTTGGTTAATTACTAGGCCTGTTGGTATAATCCAAGGAATAGGAAAATTTAAAGTAATCGATATTTTAGCAACGTCTTTTAGATATTCAGCTAAAGCAGTCAATTTAGGATAATCAACAAAAATAACAAATTTTAAAGCTTTTCTTAGATTTTGAAAATCTAGTTCTGTAAATATTACTGGTTTTTTAAGATCTGATTTCAACTTATAAATGTAAAAATCTTTTTTGTTAGCCGTATTCGTGTTGCTAATTTCACAAAAGTTAGGATTTTTCTGTTTATCAAAATTCTCTTTAATATAAACGATAATAGCAGAAGTAGAGGGTTTATAAGGTATAGTCATAACAGCTTTTTTAATTAAAACTCGATATATCTCTATTTTAGCTATTTTTGTATAACTTTCTGTAACTTCAGGACTTAATACTAAATTACCTTTCTGAGAATCATCTAATTTTTTATAAAAAAAAGTTTTTTACTTTAAGAGCAATAAAGATATAAAAATCCTTAGGTTTATCAATCCAATTGGATTCATTTAAATTTAATTCTTTAGAAAGAGCTAAATCATCTATTAATAAGGTTAAATGTTGAAAACCATTACAAGAGGCATCCAGCTGTATAGGTAAATTAGTTATAAAAAAAAGGAGTATTTATTATTTAAAGCTTTAATATACTTTCTAAACTCAAAACAGAAGCTAAGGAAAAGTATTTTGTTTTCAGCAGCATTTAATAATACACCATTATCGAACTTTACAATATTTTCTAAATTATTATCAACCCATTCTATTCTATCATTAAAAGATTTTTTTTTCTAACGTATTACCAAAGCAGTTAGTACCAAATATTTTTAAGTAACTAATTGCAAGTTTGTCATTTAAATGTACTTTTTCACCTACACTAAATTGTAATAAACCTTTAGCTAGTTCTATACCCTGATAATTTAAATATTCTGTTACACAGTACATTCTTCCTCTGTAATCTAATCGTACGGGAAAATAAAAGTAAGGAACGGCACTAAAAATAGTAGCCAATCCTATAATGTTTAATTCTAAGTGCTTTCTACTATTAAAAGATTCTAGTTCCTTCTGTTCACTTAAAGTAAGTTTTTCTTTTAAACTTCAAGGATGAATGTAATTAGCTTTTGTAAAAAAATCATATTTATCATTGTTTAATAAAATAAAATCTAAAACATTTTCATTAATTTTAAATGCAACCGAGTTAATTTTATTTACCATATCCACAATATCATTCCGTTCTAATATTTGACTGTTGGAACTTAATTCCCAATTGGATAAGATTCTTTCATCTGTATATTCTTCTCCATTTAATAAATAACCACCTAGTTCTAAATAATTATTATCAATCAATTTATATAATTTACCTGGAACTATCATAGGGATTCTATTTGGTATAGTAAGGATACTGAAGGAAGTTTTTAATTTGGGTATACTTTTATACTAATTAATTCTGGCCCTGCGACAAGAATACTTTTTTTATCTACTTTAGCTAATATTTTGACCCCTGCTTTTATAAGCTTTAAATCAAGCATAAATTTTATTAAAACATTTCCTAGTTCAAATTTAAATTGAGTACCTCCTGTTTTGTTGATTAATTCTGGATTATCTAGTTTTCACACATGATATGTTTTATTTGGATTAGATTTTCTTACTTGTTTATAACAATTTAGGATATACTTATTTACCATTTCTGTACCTAAATTTAGTGTAACATCAACCTGATAGGTTTTATTATTTAATAGTTGATTATTAGAAATAATCGTTAGTATTCTACCGTATATTATATTTATTAAATATTCTATTTCTAGTTTATTTATTATTTGAGCATATAAACTAAGTAAATTACCTTCCTTTAAGTTCAATTTTATTTTATAATTTTTATTAATTCTTTAAAAAGAGGACTATTTAAATCATAACCTAAACTTAAATTATTTGTTTTAGTCTTAGTCTTTTTTTTGTTGTTTTTTTAGTATTTTTTTTAATTTCATTATTATTGGTTACTAAACTTAATGGTATAATTATATTCAATATTTGTATATGTTTATGAAAATCTATCCCAGTAAAAATATAAGCATAATTTATTTGAAATTGAATTAGAATTAGATAATTTCATAGTAACGTTACAAATTCAATGACATTGATAAGTAATAGAATACTAATTATTATTGTAAATAAACATATAAATACAGCAGCAATAGGCAGGACTAGAGGGAGAGGGCACAGAAGGCAAAAAAGGACGATTAAAGAATCCAGATTAAAAAATCTTGTTAATCTTGTTTTTGTTGTATTTGTTGTAGCTTTTATTTTGTTGTTTGTTTTTAAAATCAAAAATTTCGAGTCCACCAAAGGTCCAATATTTATATGTAACTCTTCTATGAATGATATTAATTCAAATTTATATCAAATAAAATAAATTATTATACAAGGTTTACAACAAATAGGGGTTTTAGCCTATCATTAAAAGTCAATAATATAAGGAATTAAGGAACATTATTGATTAGCTCATTTACTTAAATTAAATTATAATCTCCTACCATTATTCTTAGTCAAGAACCCCGCGATTCTAACAACCTTCAGCACCTTCATTAACAAAATTACATAGGACTCAATATCCCAATCTAGTTTTTATACTCTTTACTAGGTATATTATATTAAATAAAGAAAGAAAAAAATCACCAAATTCTTGCTTACTCCGTTACCTAACTATGGTCACGTTTTGATTACACTTTTCCATTAACGCAAAAATAAGAGCAAAAATTAACGCGTAACAATTTGTAGGTTTGTAATACTTGTTAAAACCAAAAAAATACCCATTGGAAATTTCCATTGGGTCTACAAAAACTAATTAAATAAATTTTGAATTAAATCTAATACCTTAGATTTCCTTAATAAAATTTAAAACAAATAAAATAAAAAAAAGGGGATATTGATGTTTTTATTAAACTTTGAGAGAATAATTTAAAATATGTTACGAAACGCGCAAGATATAATTGTTAAAATGGTTTCTTTTTGTTATTAAAAAAGTTAATAAATAAAAAAAAAATAAAGTAATATTTAAAGTTAAAGTGAGAAAAGTCTTAAATTAAAATAGAATTAGTAATACAAGAACTTGTAATATATATATATGTGAGTGTGACCACGTATAAACATAAAAGGCAAGATGGAAACTATATCACCTAATGGATTAAGTATGGAGATTTTGTTACATTTATCTGTGATATTTTTGATTTAATAATGGAATTTAAAGAAGGATATTTTACAGTAATATATCCCTTATTAGTATAAACAGAAAGTTTCTCCTTACTCAAATCTAAAGTAACATTGTTTTCACCATAATGATTTTTTATACTATTAATAAAGTTAGCGTCAAAATCTAATAAGTATTTATTATCTGTATAGAGGATACAATAAGCACTTTTTATTAAATTAGTTAATAACTTAGCGTTATTACAAGGCACAGCGAAACAATCATGTATAGAGTAAAAATTTTTATTATCAATTACTTTAAAATAATTTTCAATAACTAAACCTAAACTAGCAGAATCTAGTGAATGTACTAGATTAGGCATTAATGCTGTTTTTTGTTTAGCTTTATTGTATTTATCCTTAATAGCTACTGTTAAGTTTAGTACATTTTTTGTGTAATAAAATGGCTTTACTCTAATTGTTTTTTTTTTTGATAGAATTGTTGATTAACAACTAAACCCGTAGGTAAAATCCAAGGAATAGGAATATTTAATTCATTAGAAACTTTAGCAATATCCTTTAAATAGTTCAACAAATTACTTAATTTAGGATAGTCAATAAAAATTACAATATTTAAAGCACTCTTTAAATTTTTAAAATCTAATTCATTAAACATAATAGAAGGGGCAGTTTTCATATAGTATATGTAATTATTTTTATCTTCATGTTGTTTGTTAGGATTTTTTGTTTTATTAAACTCTTCTTTAATATATTCTAGTATTGTTCAAGAAGAAGCATTGTAAGGAATAGTCATTACAGCTTTCTTAATTAAGCTTCGATGTATATTTAATTCATATAATTTTCTATAGCTAATAGTTTGTTCAGTACTTAAATTATTATCTTCATTTAATTGTTTTAAGAAATAATCTTTAAGTTTTAAAGCAACAAAACCGTCAAAATCACTAGGCTTATCAGCTCAATTTTGTGGACTTAAATTTAATTCTTTAGCCAAACTAACTTCATCTATCATTAAAGTTAAATGTTGAAAACCATTACAACTTTCATCAAATTGAATAGGTAAAAGAGTAATAAAGTATTCTACACCATCATTTAATGCTCTATTATACTTTCTAAATTCGAAACAAAAAGCAACAAATAATAATTTATTTTCAGCCTGTGAAATTAAAATACCATTTTCAAAATCTAGAATGTTGTCTTTATTTTCATTAACTCAATTTACCCTAGAGTTAAAAGACTTTTTATTTAGTCCTTGACCATAACAATTAGAACCGTATATTTTTAAATAATTTATAGAACTCTCATCACTTAACTGTACCTTCTCACCGGAACTAAACTCTAATAAAGATTTTGCCAAATCAATACCTTGATAATTTAGATACTCAGTAATACAATATAATCGCCCTCTATAATCTAAATGAACTGGCATGTAAAAAGTAGGAATATCTTTAAATAAAATAGATAAACCCAGGATGTTTTGTTCTAAATATTTTTAACTAGGAAAACTTTCTAGTTCTGTTAACTCTTAACTATTTAATTGGCTCTTCAAAGCTAAAGGATGATTGTAATTATTATATATAAAAAAGTTATATCTTTTGTTGTTATTAATTATGAAGTCCAATACAGAGCTATTAATCCTAAAACCAACAGAATTAATCTTATTAACCATTGAACAAATAATATTATCGGATAGGAAGGTACTTTTTGAGCTTAATTCCCAATTATGATAAATAATCTCACTAATATACTTTTCACCATTTAATAATTAACCTCCTAATTGGGAATACTTACCTTCTTTAATGTTTCACTCAGACTCAGACAATTTGGGTTTAACTATCATAGGTATTTGACGGGGTAGGATAAACACTGGAGTAGGTTTTTTAACATTAGATAATAATTCTATTATTTTAGCTCCCGGAATGAATATCTTAATTTTCTCACCCACACCCATTGTTTTCACAGTAATAGTGATTAATTTTAATTCAAGAAGGATATTGTATATTATAGAACCTGTTGCAAATAAAAATTGGTTATCTTTAACTTGTTCCAGCGTTGTTTTATTAGAGTAGCTCCATTCCATAAAGTTAAGGTTTTTCTCAGCTGCTTGGTGATTAATGGAGAGGAGTTAGTCCTCTGTTCCCAAATATTTAATTTAGTCTTTTTACTCCAGGAATACAGGGAAATTTGGGCGATCGACGTGAAATTCATAATTTTATGCTATATAGAAGGCTAGTCCCCTAACTTATAGCATCGTGAGAGCTTGAAATTCTTAAAGTGGAGTGGAGTCTTTCTAGGGTGAAGTTAAGTTAAGATTGGTAAGATTGTTAAGATTGTTAAGATTGTTAAGATAGTTAAGATCCTGTGCTTGTAGCCCTGCAAGATTGGTTAGATCACAAGCAAGAGAGCCTTAATTAACAATTAATTCATTTTGGATAGAAGATATCAGATATAATTTCTGGAGTTTATCAGTTATCTTGTGCAAACAGCTCTGCTGTGCGTAGTCTGAGCTCAGTGAAGTATTAACTGCGTAGCTCTCTGAATAAAGACTCCTTACCGGTAAGAGTAACACAAATTATAGAGGAAGGAAGCACGACTAACTAAATTTTATTCTTTTATCTTGGATAGGATGGATTAGTCTAATAGAAGAGGTTAGTCTCTTGCAGTCAACAATACAATACAATAAATAATTAACAACTAAGTGAATTAAGCAATGCTAGATCGATAACTAAATTATCGTTTTCGCTTTCACTAAATATAATTTAAAATAATATCTGTAGTAGGAGAATGACTTCTGCTAGCTGTATAATTAAATTATCTATAGATCTTACTAAGGATATAAATTAGAGGTAAAACCTAAATTTATTATCTTATCTTATCTTATCTTCGTTCATATTTTAATATATGAAAGACTAGTGCAAATTAGGACTAGGGTAGAATGGGAGTTGGAATTTAAATGGTTCTAACTAGAATAGTATAGAAGTACAGGAATAAGTAGAAAGTTGAATTTAATTCTATTGGGTAAACAAATGTTACCTACATTCCTGCAATACTAACGACGGCAGCAAAAGGAAGAAAGAACCTTATGTGAGTACATCCTGAACCCAAGATAAATTTTTATAGTTAAAAAAATTTTGTTCTAATTTTCATGAAGCTGGAGTTACATTAAACTTATGACTCTTTGAAGAGACTCCAACACAAACCAACAAAATCACAAATTCTAAAACTACAACTACAACAATAACAATAACAACAATTATATTTAACATTAATCCAACAACAAGAATAAATCAAACTCAGACAATGGATTTAATTTCTATGAATATTCATAGAAATAGGTTATTCCATTGGACTACGAGTTTTAATAAAAATTTTGATTCCCTAAATCCCGATATAGCATCCGATCCAAATACAAATCCAATTACAAATCCAAATACAAATCCAATTACAAATTCATATAAAAATAATAATTTAAATATTAATAATTCTCCCTCTAAATTATCTTCTAATTTGTCTTCTAATTCTAATATTAATTCTAACTCTAATTCTATTAATACTAATACACCATCAATTACTAAAATTAAATCAGAAGGATCAACACAAAAACAAAAAATTATTAGTGCATTTAAAAAAGTTACGGTTCCTTCTGTAGAACTAAGTCAAATAAATTTTCTTAATATATTGTTTTTAAATTTACAGGTTAGTTTACAGGTTAGGTCCGTCAATATTATTCTTTGTCAATATACTTCCTATGAACAAGGTATCTATTATATGTTAGGAAAACAGGTAGGTGTTGTAGTTCAAGATAGTCATGATTTAAATCATTACAGAAATTTGTTCGAACATTATAGGGAAACATTAGAATTATTAATGGATCGTTATCAACTTGACACACCTGATTTTATTACTTTTCATTTTAAAACTTTGCACATAAATGAAGATCTTATTGCAATGACAAAAAACTTGAATATAGAGTTACACAAAGGATTAGTAAGAGTTGAAAAATTAAAACAAAATTTAAAGAGTAAAGTACTACCTTATTCCTATAAGGAAAAATATTTAGGTTACTTACTAATAGATAAATTAAGATACAGATATCTTAGTGACTTAGTTGCTTTGTTAGAAAAAAATCAAATTATTGTAACAACTCGTAAAAAATATCCGGTCTCTTTTCCTATAGAATTTAAAAAAGAGATTGTTAAATTTACTAAGCCGTTAGACTCTGAGAGTATAACAAAAAGTATTACTGTTGACATTTCAAATTTTATTAGTAAATATACTAGACATTTTAACTCTTATAATGTAACAAGATGTTTTTCTGCCTACGTTAAAGATAAAAAAGATTTTAAAAATACTATTCCTTTTTATAAGTATAATTTATACAGAGATTTGTTAATTTTAAAGGATCGCCAGAGGTTTTATATCGTTGAGGCGAACGCAAATAAAAATAATAAGATAAATACAAAATATTGAAATATCTTGTGACTTATTGGAATAGTGTTAAGTATTAGTGCACCTAGTTTAATTTATACTTTGACAGGAGTAAATATATATGACCAATATTACATATCTGAATCAATCTATTCGAAATCTTTTATTAATATTAGATTAACTTGCGCGACTGTTTTTTTATGTTCTATTATTTCTTTAGGGCTTGCTAATGTAGATAGACTAAAACTATCTATATTTAAGAAACCAATTTTGTGAGCACCTTTCATTGGACCAGGAATTCAACAAGTGGGATTCGAGAAATTCGAAGATACAGAGCTGAAGGTAGAACACGTAAGTACTACAGAGCTGAAGGAAGAACACGAAACTACTAAACCTATGTACAAGTTAAATAAGAGATTCGGAGATCCAGAGATGAGGGAAGAAGATGTATCTACTAAACCTATGTACATGTTAAATAAGAATAAATGAGCAGAATTGAATGAGAATGAAATATCAGTATCCTCAAAATTGTCAGCTAAGGATAATAAGACTCTTAATACAAGTAGTAACTCGGAACCTCAGGGTGTGAACATACCTTACCCTCCTGGATGCAAGAATAATTATTACTCTCGACCTTATTATGGTCCCTACTGGTCAACCGAGAAAAGTGTTATAATATCTAGCCCTGATTCTCCTGATTCTTCAACTGGGAGCAGTATTGAGTCAGCGTATGAGGATGAGGATAAGAAGAAAGTAAGATTTAACAATAAAAAGAAAGGGTTTTATATAAAATAGTTCACAAATCAATAGCTTAGATCTAAACTTAGAAACAATTAACAGGAACACGCAAATTTAAAACTCTAATTATTTACAAAGCGTCAGGGAGAGTAGCTTCATTCGAATATCTTAGAAGTAATTAAAAGGTATAATAAGTTAGATTTCCAACCTACGCTTCTATTTATAATTATCTCAATTAATTAAATTTCTTTAGTCATTAGCCTTTTTCGGGTTATGTGTTATAAGTCCGCTGTTTCCACCTCTGGTGTTAAAATTTGAACTTTATTATTCGCTGCTATTCAAATTATCTTAAATCTACAAGAAGAATACAAAATCAACAAAACAAAAAATCAAAGTATGAAAAAATAATTTAAGTATTTTATTATTTGAAAAAATAAGTATTTTATTATTTGAAAAAATAAGTATAAGTATTTAATCTTATAATTATAATATTTCAATTCTTCTTAAATTTAATTATTTTATATCTTCAGATTATACTATTTAAGGACATTTAAGCTCAGAGTTTCTAGGATACTCTAATAAAAGTGCGGCGTTAGTGCTACCCTTTGTAGGCATATAAACTTCGTTAGCTGCTTTAGGCTTCTAATAAAAGGAACTAAGCCTTTGTTTAATTAGTACAATATAATAACAAAAATAATTATTATTTAAAGATGTTTTCTGTATTTAAAAATATGTTTCTTCTAGTTAGAATAGAAAAGAAATATATATACAAATATTTAGTTTAGAAAAAACTCCAGAAAATGAAACAAACAAAAATACAAATGCTAAAGCACAAAAACAAAAAAATGACAAACACTAAATTCCATAACCCTTGGGAATTAATAAATAGATGATATAGTTCTTATTTTTTGCATACATTAAATTTAAACCCTTTTTTGGCTCAAATTATTTATATAAATATAACAAACAATGATAGTTTTAAACCCCTTTGTTTGACACACAAAATATAACAAACAATGATAGTTTGTTTTAATAATTTCCTTATTAATTTCACCATACAAAATTTTCTTTGTTTTTCTTAATTTATGTGGTTTCTTACATAGAATTTTTCTCTTTTACTTATAAAACATTTAATTACTTTACTTTATTTATAAGTCCTTTATTTTTATTTACAAACGATGGTGTTAATTTGTACTTTTTTGTATTTAATATTTTAAATTTAATATTTTTCATTATTTTTATTTTTATTTTTATTTTTCTCATATAAAGCCTACTTATTTGCATTAAGGGATTTAAGTAGCTAGCACTCTTTCAATATGGTGAATTACATTTCTAAGTTAATCTTTGATTTTTATATCCTTTCTAATAATATTAAAAAGATGCCTTTGGAAAAAATTAAATTAATTTAGGATATTCAAGGTATACAAACATAATTATAGAGAATTTATATATCCAATGACAAAAATGTTGATATATTACATTCTATCCTTAATTATTAACCTTAAGTTGCTTCTAGTTTGGCATCTTTGGTTGTACTAGATATTATAGATGATCTTTATTGATAAGTAGCGGAATTAACTGAACAAATTTTAAATAGAATGTTTAATTCTTAAATACCTTTAACTGGAAGGAGTGTATTACTACGTATAATAGGTAATATGAAATTTTAGCCTTTATAGTTTAAAGTCTTATTATTTAGTCTTCGCCTTATTTAGGGACTTAGGGAGAATAAAAACAGTGCAAACCTAAAGTGAAAACCTTTAATTTTAGCTTTTCACTGCGTGGCTAGCCCTTCCGCTGAAGAATGTTGTAAGTAAATCTTAACAGTAGGAGTAGGTGAGTATTGTAAAAAGTGTAAAGATAGTAAAAACAAAAAATCAAAAGCTAAAGCAAGGCTAAAGCACACAAACAACAAACAACAAAATAGGAATAGAATCTCAATGTCTAGAATAAGGGTGTGTTCGACCGTGTTTAACAGTGATCCGTGAATAATAATATGAAATTCAAAAGATAAGATAACAAAATAAGAAAAAAGGTATAGATATAATCAGTTTTTAAATTTATTTAATTAGTATACGTATACTTATATTTATTAGAAATCATTTCACAACTTCAATCCTCAGTATAATTTTTATTCAGTTGGTTTTCTTATTGTATTTATGT
>Ga0208994_1000014_pt1 | contig 11914 bp, 6 predicted proteins | sample MedBloCARef_O3_FD_187849 | JGI IMG/M metagenome (GOLD analysis project Ga0208994, IMG submission 187849) | Forest soil microbial communities from El Dorado National Forest, California, USA - Mediterranean Blodgett CA Ref_O3 (SPAdes) (version 2) | ecosystem: Environmental > Terrestrial > Soil >...
TTCACTGGCTAACACTATCTTTTCTAATTCTTTACCTTAGAGGTAATCTATTGAGGATAAAGATCTTCTAGCCCTAGTAATCCTAATATGAATATTAAGCCTACATAATTGAATAGTTTAGCTAGAGTTACGAAACAACTATTAACAATATTTTATTTATTTTTAAATTTAACTTTTCCTTTAGTTTCTTTAGTTTATAAAAATCTACCACTTCCAACATACTTCAACATACTTAGTTCTGGTTTGGTTAAAGGTGCAATCACATAAATGTTTTAGGGTTACACTTAATTTCATTGGTTTATTAACTTTTTGTTATTCTTGTTATTCTTGTTATTCTTGTTATTCTTGTTATTCTTGTTATTCTTGTTATTCTTGTTATTCTTGTTATTCTTGTTATCTGATTAAGTGAGTTTGTGGGTGAGTGATCACTATCGTAGAGTGATTTATCTTGGAGGGTAATTGTATAACCCTTCTTTTCCAACTCTAACCAACTTTATCAGAATTTGAATATAAGATATAAGATATAAAATATAAAATATAAAATATAAAATATAATTCTGTGTCTTCTGTGTCTTCTGTGTCTTTGTTTGTGTCTGTGTTTGGGTCTTTGTTTGTGTCTTTGTTTGTGTCTTTGTTTGTGTCTGTGTCTGTGTCTTTTATTTTGGAAAACATACTTAAACCTTCAATCTCAACCTCACTATCTAAACTATATAGGGGTAGCTTTTTAAAGATTACTCATCCAGGTAGAAGAAATATTTTGTAACAATTGAATGATGAAAGAATAACTTTCTTCTAGATACTTTTGACCAGGAGTAATTAACTAATTTTCAAATGAGAAGTACTCACTAAAAATGTATGGATGGATTATCGAACTATGCAAAATATAAAGATGTCAAATCATCACTTTCATAATACCATATCCTTTTAGGCCTTTTATGTTCAGCCAACATAGCCTATGTCACAGCTGAGTCTAAAAACCTAAAGTCAGAATATGAGTGTTCTGATCAAGTCAAAACAAAAATTTAAATTTACATTTTATTTTCTTATTTATCTTTTTAATTATTAATTTTATTTTTTATTTTTTAAATTTGTATTTTATTTCGTTTTTATTAGGTCTTTATCTAAGACACCTTATCACTAAGTTCTAGTCTTCTGCCTAACTCCATTTTTATCTTTCTTTATCTTTCTTTATCTTTCTTTATCTTTCTTTATCTTTCTTAATCTTTCTTAATCTTTCTACACCCCGCAGTAGACATAGGTAAATTGGAATTGGATTTAAATTACTTTGAAGTTTAAGTGTTTAAGTTCTGTTAAAGTTTAGTTCTTAGCTTTTGTTTAAGAATAACCCATCTCTTATTTAATAATCTGATTAATAACAGGGCTCAGAGACTTTTATAACCTAATTTAAAATTATAGGATTAGTAACAAATATTAAGGTTACTAACAATTAGCCATTCCAGTCCAGGGTCGAACAGCTATCAAAGTGATAAATTGTAGTTACTTTAAGTATTGGTATTGATAACTCTTCTGCTATTCCTTGTATTTAAATTTAAAAAAGGTGGCTCAAATTTTTGGGGTTCTGTGTTGTTACAATATCGCTTAGCTTCTAATTTTAACTTTTTTTTCTTTTCTTTAATCGAATAATTTTTATCTATTATTTTCTGTCTCTTTTGATTGTACTTTAGTGCTAATTGTAAACTCTTTGACTGTGTAATAACAATTAATCTTAAATAAAATTTCTATTATTCTGTTAATTTCTTTCGAGTGTCCCTCACGAAATAACTGCAAAATTTTAGTCCTAGAGCGTGTTAAAAGCTAAAGCAAAACAAACAAAAAGTCGTCTAATTAAAAAAACAAAAATTGACAACACTAAAAAAATAAAAATGTGGGCTATATAGTGGAGAGATCTCTGGTCCTCAACTTTCACTTTACTTTTAAAAATAATTGAAGTTAATTCGTATAAGTTTGAATGTTATTTTTCTTAAGTCCTAAACTTAGTGTCTTGTTTGTTTAATTTATCCGCTCTCTCTTATATTTTTTCTGATATTTTTTAAAAACTCAGATTTACCTTAAATACACCATAATTACCCCCCCTTTTTCTTAAAACAAAAATTGTAGGGATTAGACTGGATTTAGCTGTAGTTGTATAAAAATACTAGTAGAAGCTGTGAACGTTTTTATATAAATCTAAAGCTTCAACAAAGGGGTTTTACTTAAATATACTTTGACTTTAATAAAATTTAATCTAATAACTGCTGCTACCTGTTAAGTAAATTTACGGGATTACATATATAGAGTTAAGTATCATCGCACTCAACCCAAATAGTACAATTGAAATATATAAGAAAATTAATTTTAAATAGTGTTTATAAACTCATCCAGGGTTTACTGAAAAAACTTTAACTGCTATTTCTTTCGATTCTAATAACTCATTTTTAATTCACTTAGGGTAAGCATCTGGATTTATAAAATCTTTATTATTTGAAAACATTATTATTATATATAATTTTCACGTATAATATAGAATTACTAAAGAATTTAAAATACTATATAATTTTAAAAAATATCCCAGATATATATAAAACTGACTATATATATCTACAATTATAGTGCTCTTATATCCTATAATACTGGTTATAAAGGTAATTATCAAAAACAGAGCAATATATCTTAATATTATTTTTACTCAATTAGGGAGTTTATTTAGAATTAAAAAGAAAGAACTACTACTGCTAGTTGAACTAGTCCCCGTTCCCTCTAAATTATTACTTTCAGCTATGCTTACAATGACTTTTGTACCTCCGGCTATTAGTACTTTAATGCCAATCAAAGCTCCAGTGATAATGGGAGCTCCCATTATCATAAATAATGCTATTTCTTTAGAACGTGTACTAGGACCTGGAAGGTGTAGTAACGGAGCTTCTCTATACGCTGATTTCATATATAATTTAACGATGGTTCTATACAAAATCAATGAAGTAAGGAAGGAGCCGGTCACTTGTACATTGACATTTTCTTTAATCATTTGTAGTAAAGGCTTATCAATTACCTCTATTCCTTTATTGATTAATTCATTTATAGTAATATCCCCTGCAATACCTAAAGGTTTGTTTTGGACTAAGCTTATTGTATCGGTAGCTGAATTGACCTCTGATACAAGAGTTTTTTTTTATTTTCTTGTATTAATTTACTATAATTTAGTGAGTTTAGGAAAGGTAAAGGTTTACCTGCCTTTTCCTTTAGAAGGTCTGTAATTCAAGTATTATTTCTGACATTTTCTCAAAGTTCATTTTGTTGATTCCTTTGAGCTCAATTTTGATTCTGCCAAAATACAGTATTTTCGTATAAACTCTTTACTTTGTTTTCCGTTATACCATCTTGACTTAGCTTTTGATTTATTGAATCTACCTTATTTCCTACCGTTTTCTGCTCTAAAAGAACAGTCTTTTTTCCTATCGATTTTAATCAAGGGTATAGGTGATGATCCAAAAGATCGTTCAGTTCAGCTTGATTAATTTTTAAATCTTTATCTTTTTCTAATGTTAAAGTTTTGTTTTTATCTATATTGTTGTTAGTAATGTTTATGTTTATTTTTTTGTTTTTTGTTTTTTTGTTTAATTAATTTTAGAATGGAGTGCAGTAATCATCATAAACTAAGTGTGACACCAAAGCAAAAACAACGTCAATTACCTACGAAGGTCGATCAACCAGCTCAAATTTTAGCGGAAGACATACTTAATAGAATTGGAAGCTCTATACAGAAATCCACCGACGAAGCATTGTCTTAAAACCGATTGCCTTGCTCATTGAACTAAGACGACGGTACCCTTGTGCCTTAATACCGCTTGAAGATAAAGAAGATACATATTTTATCACCTCGCTTATGTGAATCTATTGAACGTGGCTTCCAGCAGACAATTCTAACCCCATATAAATAGCTCCCCTAGTTCCAAGTTAACTTTATTCCCTCTAGCGCCCTGAGTTTTAGCCCTCCAGTTTAAGATAAATAAAATGTTAATAAAGGTTAAAATAAAATAATTATTAGTCAATAAAAAATAAAAATATAAATTTAAATTTAAGCATAAAAAGTTATTACCTACAAAGGGGGGGCCTATTCCAGATGCCTTATACCAGAGGCCAAATTCCAGAGGCAAAAGGCAACATACAAATAGCAGTGAGCATTGAGCAGGGCAAGAGGCAAGAGACAAGAATATCGAATATCGGATAAGCCTTAGAAGATTTGAACTCCTACATGTCCCTCATCAAGAGACTATTCTACCCTTAAATCAAAGGCTTAAAAAAGGGGGGGTTAAATTGCTTAAAATTGATAGTTAAAAGGGTTAACGTCACTCAAGCAAGCAAGGGCGTTAACCGCGGTCAGCTTTATTCTCTCTCTAAAATACTAGGAAAGCGCAAGGCAATTAAATCTCTTAGCAATCAGAGAAGCGGGGGAAGAAGTTAAAGCTCAAAGGTCCAGAGGGAAAAGACACGAAGTACCAGACAAGAGGCAAGAGTCAATAAGCGGCAGCCGTAAGGCAACAACGGTCAACAGTGGTTCTCTCAAAAAAATAAGAGATTGTCTTAAAAATAAGAGATTTCTTAAAAATAAGTGATAGTCTAACACAAAGAGTTAGCAAAAGGCAACAGTCAACAGGCAAAAAAGGGCCAGTAAAAATCGAAAGTTGTTTGTCGAAGTAAAAGTAAATATTTGTTTGTTTGTTGTTTTTAATCATTGTTTTTTTGACATTTGCTTGTCATTTCGTTGTTACCTCTGCTCGTAGTCTCGAAGAGGCAAGAGTTCTTATTTTGAATACAAATAATAATTCTTACTTTTGTCTAAGAATTATGACTTTTGTCGTAATAATTATTACTTTTGTCGTAAGAACAAAAGCAAAAGCAAAAGCAAAAGTGGAAAAGTTAATATTTTTTATCATAATATGTAAAAGTAAAAGTCAATATTTTTATCCTTTTTTTTGGATGGAAAAGTTAATATTTTATCGTTTTTTGGATGGAAAAGTTAATATTTTAAATCATTGTTTAGTTTTTTTTTATTGTTTTTTTGACAATTGCTTGTCATTTCGTTGTTACCTCTGCTCGTAGTCTCGAAGAGGCAAGAGTTCTTATTTTGAATAAAAATAAGAACAAAAGCACAAGTGGAAAAGTTAATATTTTTTATCATTGTTTGTAAAAGTCAGTAAAAGTAAAAGTCAATATTTTTTAATCATTATTAGTTCGTTAGTTAGTAGCCTACACAAAATAAAAGAGATAGAATTATCCATAGTAAGATAGTAAGAAAATAGATAGAAAGTTAGCAAGTTAGCAAGTTAGCAAGTTAGCAAGTAATAGCAAGTAATAGAAAATAAAAAATAAAGACTAGTACAAAAGATTATTGTTGAAACAGACTGTAAAAATCAAAAGGCTATAGACCCAGAAATAGAGAGTCCAAGCTCAAAAATGTTTGTTCATTAGCTTTTAGCAATATTCAAAATTAATCACAAATATTAAAAATTATTCAAAATTCTTCAAAACACAATAGTTGACAAATTAAAGTTAACCTTCGAAAAGTAATGCAGTATTCATTCGACAAGAACAAGCGTAAGCTTAGAAATGTATTTCCTTTTTATATTTTTCATTTTTATGTATTTCCTTTTTATGTTTTTCATTTTTATGTATTTCCTTTTTTTTTTTCTCCTTTCATTATTTCATTTAATTATTTCATTATTATTTAATATCATTATTTCATTATTATTTCATATCATTATTTCATTTTTATTTAATTATCGTTTCATTATTATTTCATATCATTATTTCATTATTATTTAATTATCGTTTCATTATTATTTCATCATTATTTCATTATTATTTAATTATCGTTTCATTATTATTTCATCATTATTTCATTATTATTTAATTATTTTGTCATTATTATTTCATTATTATTTCATTTATTTTTTCATTATTATTTAATTATTATTTCATTATTATTTCATTTTTTTTTTTTCATTAATTGTTTTATTTCTTATTTCTTTCTTCTTTTCTTTATTGCAAAATTTAAAGCCTCAGAAGAGGCAATCAGACTTAAGGGAATTGAACCCCTATGACATCCATTATGAGTGAATTGCATTACCTTTATTAAAGTCTTCAAATAATTCCTATCCTTTTATTTTTAAAACTACATTAAATGTATATGAAAATTTAATTTTCTTTATTTTGTTGTTTGTTGACATTGCTGCTATAGAGTAAGCTGAAAAACAAAGGGTTTGTTCAAAAGACAAGGTTTTGATAAAAGATCAAAAGATAAAAAGAGTTAGATAAAAAAGTTTGATTAAAAAAGATAAGGTTATAAATCACCACTTTGTATAACACCTCATTTTTTGTGTGTTTAAAAAACCCCAAATGGATTTTCTTAAAAGGAGTACAACCGTCAAGAACAAAACAAAAATCATACTTTTTCTATGAATAATTTACTATTATTATTACTAATACGTTTCTATCTTTGAATCAATGATTTATTAAATAAACTAAATCTAATATTTCGTTTATTTCTATTTTATCATAGATATCTTTTTTACTTTATTGCTTTAATGACTGGATACTTTTTAGTGGTTTATTTAATTGATCCTTGAATTGTTTATGCAACTAATGCATATTTGTGTTTTGTGTAAAAATGTTCTGTGTTACCTCTCTCTAATGGTTGTGATGTAAGTGTAAGCACAGGGGGTAGTGGGGCTGATGGATTTATAGCTTCTGTATTAGACAGAGGGTACGAGCTGAGTCGATTACAAATGATATTAAATTATGAGATTCTTTTGGGTTTACTAATTTTAGCTCATATGAGTATTCTAATTTTAAACGGATTGCATAAATTACATATTTCTTCAGGATTAAATATAATCAGTAAGATATTAAGTAAGAAACAGCATAAAAAAAGCACCAAATTAAGGAAATGAATGACAAAATAGGAAATATATATTTAATTATATTAATTGTTATAAATGTACTATTCATATTGTTTTATATTTTTTTTATTATATATGCGAATGTTGAATTAAGCAATAATATCGATGCTTATATTGATGTTCATTTAAAAATGAACAAAGGTGCTATGATGTTATTATTAGTGAACTCTAATTTTATTTTAAATAAAAATAAGATGGAGAAATTTAAGTATTTTAATGTCTGGAGTATCTTACAGAATAAAAAAAAGAAAGGTTAATATGGAGGGTATTGAATGATATGAAATGAGTAATATTGGTTCGGAAGATACAAATAATAATTTAGTTTCTAACTCAACTTTTGCTTGTATTGAGAAAAATTCTTTAACTTACGATGAAATAAAAAATTTATCTAAAGGAGACAAATTAGTTACAGAAATACCTGTAAGATTCTATAAATCCTTTCAAACTTTAAGCATCCGCATAGATAGCACCCGTGTTAAATTTTGCAGAAGCTTAGATAAACCTTTAATTAAAAAAATATTATTTACCATTACATTTAGAGTCCGCAAGTCCAGACAAAATTAGGTTTTTAAATTATTTAAAAAGAAAAAATATAAAATATATTAAGTTTTTAAAGCGTATAAGCCCCTTATAGAATTGACGTATTAATTGAGAGTAAATACAATTATAATTATTACACAATTTAATTGTCTTGAATTATTACACTTTTTAATGGTATCACTGCTTTTTCACTAATTAATTTTGTGTTGTGTGTTGTGTGTCACTTGTTAAATAAAAATCTGATACTTTTATTGAGTAGGGGTGCTTAATTTTTGTGTGTTTTATTGTTGCTTGTTGAGTCCGTGTGTCTTTATGTATTTAACCCTAAAATAAGTCAAACCGTCAAAATTCGAAAAATAAGGTGTAAAAATGAAAAATATTCTTTTGTTTATAGAAACCATAGTTAGAAAAATAACTCGTAAAATTCAAAAGTTACAGAAATATATTTATATTAATATTATAAATAATACAAGTCTTATTGATAAGTTAGTCGTAGTCTATCTTTATTTGGTCTGTTTTTTAACTGTTTTTATGGTAAGTTTTGTTCCCACTGTTTTTATTTACCTAATATTCTATTATGTTCTGGATTCTATAGTGATCCCCTTGTATTTTTATAGTGTTATTCACACAGATTTTGTGAGTCACTGATCGTAACACCTTAGCTTATGATATTATATCTGCTTGTCAAATTAATGTAGATTTACATTTCCTTTATTTAGAATTGGATTTGGATAACGGTGTTGATAGAGATTCTTTTGTTTTTGAGCTTTTCAGGGATATATTTGGGCAGATTTCTTTATTACTAACACGGGGTCAACGTCCTGTTTTAGATGATAGTTATATCCGGAGAATAGATGGTATTGATTGATTTAATGCATACCTTAAACTAAAGAAACAAATGTTACTTATGAAAAAAAATTAAAAATTACATGATAATATTCATCTCCTAAAAGATTATTTTTATAGACATGTCATTATGAATGAGTATATTAATAAGTTAGAAGTAGTAATTATGGCTTGAACCTTTGTTTTTTATGAAAAGAATATGTTGTATAGGTTAAAACCCTTTTATTTGGATGCCGTTGATTTAATTGGTATTGTAGATGGATTGTTTATATATTTGAATTATATAATTCGTAAGGGGTTTGTTTATAAAGAATACCTTGACGGGACATTTATTATTAAAAACTCAAAACATCTTGAGAGTATGGGTTGCCAACGAAAGGTGTTAGGTAATAGTGAGTTGACATATACCATGTGGTACTACTTTCTTTTTGTAAACATTTACTCTCTTGTTGTAGATTAAATTGAACGGTTTAGAGATAATCAGGTAGTAGATCTTAAGGATATCTAATTAATAACTGAGTTCAGACAGGAACTCTACTTAGAATTGGGATCATTAAGAGCTAAGTTGTATTCCTGTTGGGATAAATATCTCAAACTACAGATTCAGAAACGGGGATTACTATTGTACATAATAATTAGATAAAAATAAGAATAAAAGGGCCAGAAAAAACTACCCTTGCCTCTGGCCCTTATGCCCGCTTCCTCCTTTGCTTTTGTGCACTAGCGATCCTGCAAGGCTCCCTGTTGCCTTTTCTTGCTACAACCCCCTATGGTTTATTACCAATCGGGCTTGTGCCTTTGCACAGGTTGGTTTCGTGATTCCTGGCCCTGTCGCCTTTTTCTTCTGTCTTTTCTCTATGTTACTAGTTAGTTTAAAAGAGAAGCTAAAAAGCTGTCCAGCCCATTTGGCTAAATAAATGGAACGGATAATTTATCATTTCTCTGTATGAAAGAGCTCAATTTTGTTGTTTTTTTTTATACTGATCTTTTTAATTTAAGCAACTAATAAAAATTAGAGGGATAATTAAAGTGTATGAAACGTATGTATATCTACACTTCTGTAATTTGAAATGGTTTAACGAAATTAAAGGCAAACAATATAAACTATAAGACCTTTAATTGCAATCATAGTTAATTAAATTTAAGAATATTTCATCTTTGATCTTTTGCCTGTAGCCCTACCGCTACTGTTGCCTGTTGCCTGTTGCCTGTTGCCTGTTGCTTGTTGCCCTAGTTTGTATTCTTTTCTTATTTAATAAAAATCTGAACGAAAAAACATAGCCCGTCGTTTTTATAATTATCTGTTGACTGTGCTAACATAATCCACCATTTTTCTTGTTGTTCTTATATCCATCCTATAGGATAGTTGCGCAGCGCCCTTGCCTGTTAAGGATGTAAGGCTACGACTTTGTATTCTTACATTTGCTTTGCATTTCTTACTTTTGTCGTAAGAATTCTTACTTTTGTCGTAAGAATTATTACTTTTGTCGTAATAACAAAAGCAAAAGCAAAAGCAAATGCAATAGTAAAAATAAGAACAAAAGGGCAAGAGGCAACAATTCAATTCATAATATAATAAGAATAAAAGCGTACTCACTAGCAAGGGAGCCAGACTGTCTGCGCTTAGGCTTACAGGGCAATAGAAAAGTAAAGGCCCTGGCCAATTCCCGCCGAACCAAGAGAAGGAAGTAAAAAAGAAAAAAATGAAAAATCAAATTTAAAGTTCAAAAGAAAAAAATAAAAAATGGTGAAAAATATTTGTAATAAATTCAAAGTGGTTCTAATAGTAAAATTGAAAATCTGTGTATTAATCGTTATTGGTCTTGTAAAATTGTTTAACCTAGTGGTAGTGCAATTGAAAAATAATTTATTAGTGGTTCTAATAGGAAAATTGAAAATCTGTGTATTAATCGTTATTGGTCTTGTAAAAAGGTTTAACCTAGTGGTAGTGCAATTGAAAAATAATTTATTAGTGGTTCTAATAGGAAAATTGAAAATCTGTGTATTAATCGTTATTGGTCTTGTAAAATTGTTTAACCTAGTGGTAGTGCAATTGAAAAATAATTTATTGGTCTTGTGAGCTTTGTTTGTAGTGCAATTAGAAGGTCTTAAAATTAAGATCTCCTGGTGAATGAATGCATACATTATTATTAAAAGTTTTAGTACGTTGATCTATTTTTTCTTCAGTGTTTGCGGAGTATTCAGCACTGGGTCTTGTGATCCTTTTTGTATTTTGTTTGGACTAGAGGATATTGTACAAATTCCTGTATATGCTTCTGAATTTGAACCTGAGTCTGCTTCTGAATATGAACCTGAATCTGATTCTGAATATGAAGCTGCATCTGAAGCTGAATCTGAAGCTGAAGATGAACCTGAAGATGAACCTGAAGATGAACCTGAATCTGAAGCTGAATCTGAATCTGAATCTAAACCTGAACCTGCTTCTGAACCTAAACCTGAACCTGAAGATGAATCTGAAGCTGAATCTGCATCTGAATCTAAACCTTTCCTTAAAGATTGCGATGATAAATATATATTTTTTCAAAATGAGGAAGAAAAAGAAAATTTCATAATGGGTAATGATCCAGACCAAAGGGAATGAAAGACAATTCAAGGGTTTCACGGTGTTGATATTAATTATTACGAGGAAGCTGACAGAGCTCGTTCACGAGGAGAAAAATTTGGATGACAAGATCCAAGTAGAGGTAATTATAGCAGGAGTGAAGCATCGTGTATAGATCAAGATAAATGAGATATTATACCTGAAGACACGGGTATAGATCAAGATAACTGAGATATTATACCGGATGAAAATAACCCTTCTAATACCTCTCCTAACGGAAGTGCTGAATCAGGTCCGAACGATGATCCTAATGATTCCAGTAACAGTGCTTTAAAGGATATTATTTTAGTTGGTTTACTACATTCTAGTATGAAAACAAATACAAATAAAATATTCCAAAATCCAAAAAATTCAACAACAGATAAAAAATAATCAACAGCCCTTAAATGGATGAGAGGTAATTAAAACAGAATCCCCTTTTTTCACAGAATTAAATAAACAAAAATTATTTCCTTTAACTCCCTTACAATTACATCCGCATATAAAAAGACAAGAGAGTTTATTAACTGACAAAAGTACTGCCTATCTTAACTCCGTCCATCCTAATCAAAAAAAATTGATAGTTAAATTAGATAAGAGCCCTTCGACAATTCAACCTGGAAGAGAAGCCTCTTCAAAAACCTTAGATCTAATATATGAATATTTAAAGACATTAAGTAACTATAGTAATAGTAAAAAAGGTTTATTAATAATCTTTAATCAACATATTGGATATAATTTCAATAGAAGAAATCTATTATTAAGAGGAGTTGAATCTCCTGAATCTCCTGAATCTCCTGAATCTCCTGAATCTCCTGAATCTCCTAAATCTCCTGAATCTCAAATTAACAATTCTGTAAAAATAAAAACTACTAAAAATCAGTCTACTCAGTCTACAAATGCTGTTCCTTTCACCTTTTCAAGTCAATTAGAAAAAAAAGAAAAAGTAGCCGTAGCCCCCTTAGCC
>Ga0208994_1000015_pt1 | contig 11845 bp, 7 predicted proteins | sample MedBloCARef_O3_FD_187849 | JGI IMG/M metagenome (GOLD analysis project Ga0208994, IMG submission 187849) | Forest soil microbial communities from El Dorado National Forest, California, USA - Mediterranean Blodgett CA Ref_O3 (SPAdes) (version 2) | ecosystem: Environmental > Terrestrial > Soil >...
TCTGACATTTGCTTTGCATTTCTGACTTTTGTCGTCAGAATTCTGACTTTTGTCGTAATAACAAAAGCAAAAGCAAAAGCACAAGCAAATGCAATAGTCAAAATCAGAACAGAGGTAACAACGAAATGACAAGCAAATGAAAATAAGTTTAAAGATATAATTGTGAATAAAAAATTGTATCTACAATAATATTATCTTAAATACAAGTAATTGTTATTTGACCATTTTAATGGATAGTTTTAGAATAATAAAATTATACAGATTCTGTGCAGGATAATCTACCAAGCTAAAGCCTTGGGTAATGCCAAGGATAGGTTATATTTAACCAATTCGTGAGAATGCTGAATTAGATATTGTTTTTATAAAGTATTGTATATATATATATATTATATAACTTCAATTAATGATTTTAAAAAAGATTGTAATAATATATTTGAATCTAATCTATCTATAGAGGTTATATTATATAGATTAAAAAAATTAATTAATAAATATAATCAAAAACGTAATTTTAATAATAAATTTTGAAGATTTATCAGAAATTACATACATAAAATGTTGGTTATGAGCTAAAAAAAAATATACAAAAGTAGGCAAAAATCAAATATATGATTTATATTTTAAAAAAGGTCTAGCTTCGCAAGTAATAAATAAATTTTCTACTTTAAATTTTAATGATTTAAACTGTCATTGTAATTTTAATTTTCCTTTAGCCAAACCTAATTTAAATTTTATTAATGTAGATAAAAATTATGAATTAATTAATAAGTCTTTAATTAATTTAGGTTCTGCTATTAATTTAAAAAGAAGATTTAATACTCATTATAAATCTTACAAAAATAATAAGCATCCTAAATTTTATAGTTGTGTCAATAAATATTCTTGGTCTAATTTTGGATTTAAAATTATTGAAATTATAGATAATAATGAAGTTCTTCTAAATAGAGAACAATTTTGGTTAGATGTTTTATTTCATGGGCCTTTTTATAGTAAAAATACTTTAAATTTATCCCAATTTTCTACCAGTTGAAAAGGCAATAAACATACTTTACAGTCTAAATTTTGAATAAGTTTAGCAAAAAAAGGTCAAATTTTAACAGAGGAACATAGGAAAAATATTAGTTTAGGTAAATTAGGTGAAAAGCATCATTACTACGGTAAAAAAAGAACTTTAGAAACAATACAAAAATTGTCTGAAGGTGCGAAGTTACAGTGGAAAAGATTAAAATCTAAGGAAACCGTTTATAAAATAGCCCCAAGGAGTGATCTAACTAAATTAAAAAAACAAAAGCTAAAGCAAAACAACAGAAGCTAAAGCAAAACAACAAAAAATCTAAATCAATCGTACTATTAGATCCAAAATTAATTGAAGTCCAGAAATTTAAAAGTACTACCTTAGCTCTGAAAGAAATAAAAATAGGCCATAAAAAATTAAACTCTATGTTAGATAAAAACATATTATTAGAAAATAAGTATTATTTAAAATCATTAAAAAAAATAAAATTATATATATTATTAGCTTTGCTAGCTTGTTTCACTTTAATTTCAAGAAGCTATTCCTTGTTTCTAATACAAGTAGCGAAGCAAGCAATTGTTTATAAAGATTGAGCCGTATGCGGTGAAAGTCGCACGTACGGTTCTTATGAGGGGAAAAATTGTAAAATTCTACCTATTCAAACAAAGCATTATTATTTTTAGGTGCTGGTATTAATGTGCTAGCTATAAATCCTGCTATATTTTGGAAACTCCTGTATAAAACTAGAACTAATGTATTAAAAACAGGACAATCAAAAGGAAATTTAAGATATAAACTCTTAGAGATCCTTAGAGGCCACACGCAGGAAGTTATAATTATAATTTTGTTTTTCTTAGATTTTAAAAATAGTTCTTCATTTGATCTAAACTCATCTGTATTATTAATTAATAATTTGAATTTTTCATTCGTTACATACCAAAGAAAAAGCACAGGGACAGTGTCGACATGGGCTCAAGGAGATTTAAATATTCCTTTAAAAAAACAAGCACTAGGAACGGTAGTGAAGAAAAGGTTTAGAACTATAAATCAAAAATTTAGTTCATATTTAGCTGGTTTATTTGAGGGTGATGGGTGTATTTGAATACCTATAAATGAAAGGGATAAAATGAATAAAATTATATATCCTATGATAACTTTAACATTTAATTCTAAAGATTTTCCTTTAATTTCTATAATACAAGAGAAATTAGAGATAGGTCATATTTATAAAGTTAAAGGTAAAAATGCATATACTTATCGAATATCAAATTTAGTCAGTCTATACAGACTGGTTAATATTATAAACGGTTATATAAGAACTCCCAAAATTTATAAATTAAATAAGTTAATAGATTATCTTAATAATAAAGGATATGATATTAATAAATACCCTTTAGATTTAACTCCTTTAAATTCAAATGCTTGACTATCTGGTTTCATTGATGCTGATGGACATTTTTCTGTTAGAGTTTCTACTGATAAGAAAAACATATTAAAAAGAATAGCTTGTTCTTTAGAAATATCCCAAAGCAAAAAATTAATTGATTTAGAGGGTAATAATTATTTTAATGTACTATCTTTGATAGGTATTTATTTACTATGTCAAGTTAAAGAAACGAAATCTAATTCTAAAAATCCTCATCACAGAATTAGAACTACTAGTTTAGCTGGTAATATTGTTTTAAAAAATTATTTACTAAAATACCCTTTATTTTCTAGTAAGTTTTTAGATTCTAAAGATTGAATGGAAGTTTTAAATTATTTTGAGAACAAAGAACATAAAAATAAATATAACGAAATTATTCAAATTAAATCATCTATGAAGGATAGAAGAACGGTTTTTCATTGAAATCATCTAAAAAATTTTTATAAATTACATAACTAAGATATGGTCCCAACAATATAGTAATATATTGAGTATCTACCTTAAATTAATAAATATAAGAAATTGTTTACTTATTTTATAATAATTATATTATATTATTTAGTTAATGCTATTTTTCTTTAATAAATTTAAGAGATTTAATTCATCGCTCATTGGCCTTAAAATTTTAACCTTATGTTATTTTTTCTGGCAGAGCACTCATTGGGCTTAGCCTTTTAGCGAGGACCTCTGCTCTAGCTGAGCACCTTATGGGCCTAACCCTAGAAGGCGATGGGACCCTTGCTTTTCCGCAGCGCCCTTGCCTCTGGCCTCTCTTGCCTTTCTGGTTTATCTGGCCTCTCTGGCCTCTTGCCTATAGGCTACGAGTTTGTATTCTGACATTTGCTTTGCATTTCTTACTTTTGTCGTAAGAATTCTTACTTTTGTCTAAGAATTATGACTTTTGTCGTAAGAATTATTACTTTTGTCGTAATAATTATTACTTTTGTCGTAAGAACAAAAGCAAAAGCAAAAGCACAAGCAAAAGCAAAAGCACAGGTACAAATAAGAACTCACAAGAAGGGGGCCTAGGCCTACTCCCAAGCAAGGGACCTAAACAGAGGCAGAGGCCACACTTAGAATAATCGGAGTATAAACTGAAGAATAACTATACTATTAAATGAGAGAGACACGACTCGAACATGCAACTTCTTACTCCCAAAGTAAGCTCCTTATCCAATTAGGATACTCCCTCTTAAACCTCTTAAACATCTTAAACCTCTTAAATTAAATAAGTAATAATTTACTTAGGTAACCCCTTGTGGCCCCATTTTCATTTCATTTTTTCTTTCTTATTTTGACTTTTGATTTGTTTGAATTTTGACTTGTGCCTAAGCCCGATGGGTCCTAGACCAGAGGGGGTGTTGCAAGCAAAGGCAACAGGGGAGCCTTGGTTTTGGCGCTTAACTCTAATAATTCTGACTTTTTATTCAAATAATAATTCTGAGTTTTTGCTTCAAATAAGAACACAATCACAAGCAACTGCAACAGTAACTTTAAAATTTCTGAGTTTTGTCTTCAAATAAGAAAAATGCACAAGTAAAAATAATAACAACAGTGAAACAGATAATAATAAAAATAAGAGAAGGTAAAAACTAACCTTTTCTTTTCTGTGCTTTTCTTGTGACTTTTTACAAAAAACAACAAACAAAGGCAAAAGTGCAAAAGTAAAAATTAAATCAAATGCAAAAGTAAAAACTAATCAAATGCAAAAGTAAAAATAAGAACAGGGCTGTCTATCCATGTCTTAAAAAATCTGTAAAACTAACACTAATCCTAACCTAAAACCTAAGTCTAAAACCTAAGTCTAAAAACAAATGCTAAAGCAATGCTAAAGCAATGCTAAAGCAATGCTAAAGCAATGCTAAAGCAATGCTAAAGCAATGCTAAAGCACAACAACAAACAAAAAAGGGGTTCAAAATTTTTATTATCCAGCAGCACTTTCCAGTACGGCTACCTTGCTATGACTTTTAAGGTGTCACTCCGAACGGTTAATCGAAACTAAAAATATCTTAACAAAAGAGTTATTAGTCTATAAAATTTAAAATATAATAAATTAATTATATCAAATTTCAGTATAACAACACCAAATTCTGATAGTTTACAACTAATCTTTTTCCTTTAATTAAAAGGAACGACTCTAGTTGTATTTACTAGAAAAAGGCTAAATATAAATTTAATTTAAAAATAAAATACCCTTAATATTAAAATTTTTAAACGTATATTTTGTAAAGGATAGATTTCGCGGCGATTTCCCCCATTCCGAATTCCTCCTCAGCGACAGACAGTTAGTACACCCCGAATGCATTGCTTCACCGTTGCAGTACTGATCAACGATTACTCGAAATTCCTTCTTCATGTTGCCAAGTTACAGGCAACAATTCGATACTATATATTCCTATAATTTTCTTTAATGATTAGCTCTTCCTTTTTTCTAAATTATAAATAAATATAATCTAGAATTAGTTTTGCATCACTTTGTAAAAATTCTATGTAGCACGTTGATAGCCCAGTCCAATGAGGGCCATAACGACTTGTCTTAGCCCCAAATGAAAATATTTAAAATTCAAAATTTGTTAAGTATAAATTAACAAAAGGGATTTCGTCCGTTACTGGAGTTAACCTCACATCTCACGATACGGACTGACGACAGCCATGCAACACCTGTATCCAGTCCAAATAAGACTGGATATTCAAGAACTGGTAAGTTTGTACGCGTAATCTCGCATTAAATAACATGCTTCACTTCGTTTGCTCCGAGGCCGACTAATTTTTTTGGTTTCAGTTTTGCAACCGTACTCTCAAGGCGGAATGGTTATCGCGTTAACATCGTTACCACTTTTAAGAAAATAATAACTACCATTCATCGTTGACAGTGAGAGGTAACTGGGTATCAAATCCTATTCCCTGTTCTCACCTTCGTTCCTCAGCGTCAATCATTATTGGATAAAAAGTCTTCACTCTTAGTATTCCACTTAGTATCAACGGATATCACCCCTACTCTAAGTATTATTTGGTTTATCCTCTTTATGATTCTATCTTCTAGTAATCCTACCTATACTAATTAAAAACAAACCTATTTTTAAATTTTTTTGTATAAATATACTTTTTATTTTGTTTTATATATTAGAGCTTTTTTATAGGGAGGATGTTTAAAAGCTGCCTACTAACCCTTTACGCCTGTTTCATGGTCACCAGTTTTATCTTGCTATATTAGTCTTTTCTACCTGTGTTAATCCCATCTTTAATACGTTGTATTTCTGCTAACCCCTCATTGGTTAAATGAGCACCGGATTTTATCAAGTTAGCAATTTTACACCAATCTAGGTAATCTAGATGTTTAATACCGCAAATAGGGTATTGATTAAAGAATGGTATAACTATTTGGTTTATCTCCGAAATTTTATTTATTACTAAATATATGACAGGTTTTCTAGAATCTCTTTCTAGTCTACCAGCATTTAAGTAAATCATTATAAGCTCCATTAATTTAGCATCCCGGGCATGTTGTGATACCCTAAATCTTAAATATACTTGATAACCAATAATATTTTTTGATTTTTTAATCCCAACATCTAAATTCCCCCTTTTGCCTGAAGCGCCAAAGCAAGGGTCACCACTGACGAATCCTGAAATCCAATGTGGATCAGGTATAATATTAGATTGAATAATCCCTCTTTTTATGGGATTAATTTTATTGCCAAATTCTGATTTTATAATTTCAGAAAGACCGGTATTCATAGATGCTCTAATATTAATGACTTGTTGTAAACCATTAATTGTTAGATGAGCACCTTTATTCATAAGCTCAACTATTTGTTCAAAAAATAAAAAATCAGCACCTTTTTGAGTTAGTAGAGGATATTTTTTAAAATGAGGTATTACAATAGAACTTAAATCTTTAAGACTAGCTGTTGAATATTTTAACACATTAGCTTTTTTATCTAAGCTTATTGTACCTATCCCTTCAAAAAAGTCTTTTAGTTGATAGATTAAATAACTATCTCGTTGATTTAATCCTATTTCAAAAAAAGATCTTACAACCCATCCAGTTTTGTATGCTTTATTTTTATAAATTGTAGTGCAAAAAGTACCTTCAGCATCTATGAAACCAGTTACAAACCAAGGATTTAGTTTCTTATGCCCTATGCTCCCTCTGGTCCCTCTGGTCTTGGACCTATCGGGCAAAGGCAAAAGCAAGGGAGGTTTGAAATTCGAAGTAGAAAAAGTTCTAAAAGTTCTAATACTTATTTGTTTAGAAGGGAGGCTGGTTTGATAATATCTCTCGAAATCCATTAGAGTACACCTTAATTGCAGATTTTTTATATTTATATTTATATTTATATTTGTGCAATAACTACCGTCTACTCGTTGCTCTTTTACAGAAATTCTGTTTGGTATTGGGATAGATAGAATTTCTGATTTAGATCCGCGATAGCCCATTTCAGTTTCCTTCATGATATGACTTATTACCTTACCCAGGTAATTATTCTGGCCACTTATAGCCTTTCGACTATAGCTTGGTTTCATATCCTTTAGAGCGTCCCCGGAGTTTGGCAGTTTGTCCCATAATAATGTTTTCCCAAAACATAAAACAAGACGACTAACGTTCGCGTTTCTGGTGTTACCGAGTCTTCTGGCACCAGTAATTTAGACAACACTTATAGTAAGGTAATATCATTTTTTTTCCCTTACGTTATCACAATAAGCACTTATTAGGTGTTTTGTGATTTCAGTTAGCTAGTTCACTCTTGCGAGCATTGACTAAGATTCTTGACTGCAGATTGCAAATGCAATTTGGGGCTTTTCATTCCCAATGTGGCCACCTGTTCTTTCAAATATGGCTATTGATCGTAGGCTTGGTAGGCCTTTACCCCACCAACTACCATAAACAAAATAAATCGACTCTTATAGTAGAAACTTTCCTTTTTATATAATTAAGCTTAAACTACGCTTTAAAAAAGCTTATCCCCTATTTAAGAGGGCTATAAGGTATCTTATTTATCATTACTCACCTTTACACCTTATTCTATACTTATTAATGTTATTTAATTTTTCTAGAATAATAGATTCGCATGTCTTAAAACTACTGAAAAACGTTCAATCAGAACCAAAATTAAATTCTTCTAATTGTTTAAACTATAAAAATAAATATTAATTTTATATTTTATAATCGTATTTTATTTGCTTAGCGCAATATTTATTATCTTCTTTTATTAATTACATCCGGATGGAAATAACCTCCTTGGGCTTGTCCTTGTCCTTGCAAATGCTACAGTAATTTATAACTCCATATTTGACCTCTTGTGAAAGGCTAGACAAAAGGTTCCCCTAATAAATTAATCTCTGTCCTATACTTCAATGAGGGGGTAAGAATTCATTCTTTGTCTTGTCCTATGCTTTTTCATAAATAAAATAAAATACTTTTCATAAAATAAATATCAGTCCTACGCCTTTTTATACAAAAGTTCAATCAAACTCCAACTCCAACTCCAAAGAATCATATTATTATTTATTTAATAAATTAAATATCTGTCCTACGCCTTTTTATACAAAACTCAGTTAAATCATACTTATTTATTAATTATAAATTGGATAGGGTAGAGTAGAAATGGTAGGAAATATATAGGCACAGGCAAAAGTAGCGCTAGGGCAAAGGCTAGGAAAAAGTTTCGGTTTTTACACCAACAAAGGCAAAAGTGCACAAGTTGTTTTAACATTAATTTTTAAATCTAAAAATAAAAAAAAACAACTAAAAGTAGTTAAACCGTCAAAACAAAAAAACAAAAAACAAAAAAATGTTTCTAATAATAATCGTCCTTGCTCATTTCTGTGTGTTTTTATGAATTAGGATTTTGTTTCTTCTTCTTTGGTTCAGAGAATTGTTCTCAGAATGATACTGGGTTTTTACTTGTTGATTTAGTTTTTTACTTTTTATATTATTGTTGCTTGCTATTTTTGGGGGTTATTCTGAATGGAACTGTGATTGAACCAATCGTTATTATTTAGGATTAGATGTTAAATCTATCTATTTAATGAAGGGTGCTTTTTTTATAGATTAGAGGTAACACCTATAATGAAAAGAATAAATAATATATTAACTAAGGTGTTTAAGAAATTTGGACTTTGGGCTTTGCAAAATTTCGGTGAAATAATGGGATTGGTTTTAATAAAATCTAAAATACTTATGATAGGAAGGAAATGTTTTAAATATTTGAGTGATTGTTTGAAATGGACGATATCAAATATAATATGTTTGATACATGCATTGAAAACGGGGGTAAATTGAATTATTGGAGTAATTATTGTAAAATGTAAACGTGTATTTTATCTCGTGCAAACAGCTCTGCTGTGCGTAGTCTGAGGTTAGGGAATGGTAATAGTCAAAGTATAGTATAGAATAGAATAGTTTGAATGATAAAGTTAGAATGATAAAGTTAGATAGATTAGAAAATTAAGCTTGATTGAAGTAATTGATTGAATAGTATGAATAGTATGAATAGCAACAGTCTAGCGGGGGGTTAATTGATTAGTAAAATAGATTGAATAGTTAAAAAGAAGTAGCAACCTGGCAGAGCTATCAAAAAGTTAACAAGTAAATTTAATAGAACCAGAGGTAGAGGTAGAGGTAAGAGGCAATATGCAATCAGTTCAATAATTTTGAAAGGTCCCCTTACAGAAGCGTAGATGCCCTCATTAATGTTTGTACAATTAAAAAGTTTACCTATCCTTTCATTTGTAGTAAGATATTATTTATGTTTTTAAATTATGTTGTTATTTATTATAACTATGTATTTTAATCTGTATAGGTTTATTAATTCACCTCAACTAATTGATTTCCAACCTTTTTCTATTTTATTGGGGGCTGTTTGCCCTATCCAATTATTGTGTATGCAGTTAAAAAGTTAATGTAAGGTATCAAGGATACACTCATTTCGTTTTGCAAAAACAACTAAAAGTAGTCCAACCGTCAAACAAAAACAAAAACAAAAACAAAAACAAAAAAATAACGATGAAAAATGTGTTTATATATCTGTTAGCCTTTGGTGGTTTAGTTACTAGTGTATCTGCTATTACATCTAAAAATCCTGTGATTTCAGTGATTTATTTAATAGCAACTTTTGTTCAATTAGCGGTGGTTTTAGTACTTTTAGGTATTAATTTTGTAGGAATTTCTTATATTGTTGTATATGTAGGATCTATTGCAGTATTATTTCTTTTTGTAATAATGATGATAGAAATAAAATTAATTGATATTATAGAAACTGGACTTGATTTTACTCAAAACTTACCTTTAGCTATTTCAATAGTTGTATTAAGTTTAATTGTAACATATCAAGTTTTACAGTATGGCTTAATTAATATTCCTTCTATTATATTAAATAAGATGACTATTTTATATACTTTTTTTTTTGATTTTAATTTTTCTGAAAGTTCTCGTTCTAGTTGACCGGAAGGACAAAAATGAAATAGCTAAGAGCATGTTTGGTTTAGATATAGCAAAAATTTATGATACTGTACTAAGTAAAATAGTTAATTATTTAAATTATGTTTTTGAACCAGTACAACACAATTTTACCATTGAGGTAATGTCCAACCATGTAGTAAACTTGAGTCTTTTATTAGTTATCTTAACTGCCTTAATAATTTTGTTTTTTATTTCATTTTTATTTAATCTAATAATATATCTCTTTAGTGAAAGACTTCTGAGTTATTTCACCAACATATACATACTATGATATATAAAGATTAACAAGAAATTAATAGCTGTAGAGATAATGATATTAAGTGGTTGAATCTTTTATTTATTATGTGTTTTGTTAAAGGTATTACATTACTTGGCTACTCACCCTGTGGTATCTTAAAGTATAAGCGGGAAATCTCTTTGTGAATCGCCTCTTTTTACCCTTATTAGGTTCCATATAATTAGCATAGTTAAACCGTATCCCCTTTATTTTCTTCCTTGATTATTCTTTTTTATTTGATTATTCTCCTTTTTCATTTGATTTGAAATTAACTTTTGCCTGTTGTTCTTATTCTTATTTTTATATGAATAAAAACCCTCTCCGCCTTAGTTTTATATATTAGTAAGGTCTAATACCAACATCCGCAAGGGTGCAGCGCAACTAGAGGTAGTGAATGTTTTTGGTGGCTCTATACTTAGTACTATCTAACCACCTGTGGCCCAGGAAGCCATAGCCTAATTCAAAGGCGAGGGAACCACGGTAACAACTGTTTTAGCGGTAGCTTACAGCTACGACCCCTGCCTTCCAGCAAAAGCAGACCTGTATTGTTAAAGCAGGCCAGATCAGCTAATTTACCCGTTCTTTTAAAAATATTTCCAACCCCCGATAGTTAAAGCTAAAACCTAACAAAATAATAATAATAATAATAATTTAGGTGGTTATTCTTTAAATTCAGTTGAAACTACTGATGGTATAATTTTATATAATTGAGAGTTAAGTACTGAAACAAAAATATTGCCTAATAATCTAAATTCTTAAAAGGTTCATGTTAATAATATTAATTCAGTATCAATTAAAGTTAACTATAATGTAATGTATTAGTTTTTATTAAATAACCATTTCAAAGATACTTTTTATACTGATCCTAGTTATAAACATCTTTGAAGCCCCAAGCTAAACTAACTAACAAATAAGAAGATTTATAAAGTTTTAATAATAATAGTAAAAGTAAAAAAGACTTAGAACAAAATAATTTAGGTTTAGCTACTATTTTTACAGAAGTAGTTTCTTTTTAGATTCCAACTAGATTGGATTATAGAGGGAGATTATATTGTATTTCTTAATATTTTAAATATCAAAGTATTGATTTGGTTAAATCTTTATTACAAATTTCTAAAGAAGAAGTTAAATTAACTGATGAAACAGAAATAGATTTTTAAAAATATTCGGTGCTAATTGTTTTTGGTAACAAATTAGATAAATTATCTTTTAATGATAGAGTAGCTTGAACTAATGAAAATATAAAAAATATAAACAAATTTGAAAATGGTATATTACTAAATAAAGCTTAAAATAAATTATTTTTTCTTTCTGTTTTGAATTTTAAAAAATATCTTGAAGCAATTAAAACAAAGAAGCCCTTTTTTATAAACTAATTTACCTATACAATTAAACAATAGTTGTAATGGTTTCCAACATTTAACTTTATTAATTTAGGATTTATATTTATCTGAGGAATTAAACCTTCATAAAGCTAATTGAGCAGATTTACCTAATGACTTTTATTCTTTTGTAACTTTAAAAATAAAAAGCCAATTTTTAGATTTATTAAATTATTCTAAGGATAAGATATATGATTTAGATGAAAAACAACAAAAAAAACAACAAACAAAACAAAAACAACAAACAAAACAAAAACAAAAACATAAAAGCTACATGAA
>Ga0208994_1000017_pt1 | contig 11278 bp, 9 predicted proteins | sample MedBloCARef_O3_FD_187849 | JGI IMG/M metagenome (GOLD analysis project Ga0208994, IMG submission 187849) | Forest soil microbial communities from El Dorado National Forest, California, USA - Mediterranean Blodgett CA Ref_O3 (SPAdes) (version 2) | ecosystem: Environmental > Terrestrial > Soil >...
GGGGGGCGTGACCGGGGACAGGCCAGATTCTCTTTGGCTATCTGGAACGATCCGGCGAAAGTCTCGTTCATCCTCCTGAGTTATGTCGGGTATCCGACATTCCAGCGATTGCCGCTCCGCGGTTGGGCCGTCAAGCCAAAAAGGTCGAGCGTGATGCAGCCGGAGGCGAGCAAGCGACCTGTCGTGCTCATTGTCGAGGATGAAACCCTTCTTCGGCTGCATGTGAGCGAGGCCATCGAGGATGCCGGCTTTGATGTCGTCGAGGCAAAGAATGCCGATGATGCCATCTCGATACTCGAGCAGCGCAGCGACATTTTTCTCATCTTCACCGACGTCAACATGCCCGGCTCAATGGATGGGCTGAAGCTTGCCCATTTTGTCAAGGGTCGCTGGCCGCCGATCAAGATCATCGCGACGTCAGGCCATGCCAAGGTCACGGCGGACGATTTGCCCGCGGGCGGCCACTTCATCCCGAAGCCCTACAGGGCAGCCGAAATAGCCGATGCAATTCATCAACTGGTTTCGCCATAGGCTCCCTGTCAAACGTCAGGCTTTGTTTCCCGGATAAGGATTCGCTTTCAGCACCTTTGCCAAATGGGCCGCACCGGCCGCCGCCATGGCCGTCGCCGTCGCGACCTTTTCCGGCGGCCGGTCGAATTCGCTGTATTCCTTGCCTGTCATGGCTTCGCCGACCCAATAGGTGACCGCGGTCGGTGGCAGCGAAAAGCCGAGGTCGTTCAGCGCCTGATATATTTCTGCCGCAACGTGATGGGCACCGTCCTCGTTACCGACCACGACGACCAACCCGACCTTGCCGAACGTCTTCATGCGGCTTTTGTCGTCGAGCTCCTCGATGAAGGTATCGATCCGTTCCAGCACCCGCTTTGCCAAGCTTGAGGGCTGCCCAAGCCATATCGGCGTTGCTATCACGACGATGTCGGCGCCAAGCAGTTTCTCGCGCAGCGCGGGCCAGGCGTCGCCGCTTCCCATGTCATGGTCGGTCCCCGGCTTGATGTCGTGGTCGACCGCACGGACGATCTCGGTCTCGACGTCGAGTTTGCGGAGCTCGGCAGCGAGCTGCCCAAGCAGTTTCTCGGTCGAGGACGTTTGACCGCCTTTTGCGGATTTGAGCGTGCAATTGAACGCAAGGGCTTTCATCGGCATCGAGGTGCTTTTTCTGTGGCCGCGATTGGTTATCGAACGCTAACGGAGCAACAGAGCGCGCGGTTCCTTGGGCAAGAGGATTTTGGCATTGGATGCCGTGCCTCCGAGCGGCGTTCTTCCCCGACCTCGCTTCCGAAAAGCGGACGTTGGCTGACTAGCTCGCAAAGTCTTGCCCGGGTCGTCCGGATTGAAACCTACTTGCAAGGACCGAGTTAGGCCGTGGGGTGGCAGTCGGCGATGTGGAGTGTCCCCATGGACAGCAATAAATCTCCCGGATGGGATCGACGCGATTTCTTCCAAGTCGCCGCCGCAGCGGGACTGGTGGCTGCCGCTTCCCGCACAGCCTCCGCGGCGCAGCCATCCGAGACGGAAGCCTCAGTTACGCCGCAGCCGACGCCTGCGCCAGGCGCAGACATGAACACTTCGGACATACTTGTGGAGACGATGATCGACTGGGGCGCGACCCACGTGTTCGGGATTGTCGGCGACGGCATCAATTCGATTATCGAGGCGCTGCGAAAACGGCAGGACAAGATACGGTATGTCGCCGTGCGGCATGAAGAGGCGGCGGCTTTCATGGCATCCGGATGGGCCAAACATACCGGCGGCCTTGGCGTCTGTGTCGGCACGACCGGCCCCGGCGCGATCCATCTGATGAACGGTCTTTACGATGCCGCGTTTGACGGCGCGCCGGTCGTGGCACTTACCGGGCTGACCTTTCACGATCTGCGGGGTGTCCGCTACCAGCAGGGCGTCGACACCGTGAAGCTGATGGAGCCGCTGACGGTCTACAACGAAGAGGTGACCGGCCCCGAGCACGCCATCTTGATCGCCAATCGGGCCTGCCGTGCCGCGCTTGGTGACCGCGGGGTGGCTCATCTGGCCATCGGTAAAGACGTGCAGATGATGAAGCTGTCGGCCGACAAGCGCTCCATGCGCAACCCCGGCGCTCGTTCGTCTGCGTCCTGGAGCCCGCCGCTGTCGGCACCTGCGCCCGACCAGTTGCGGGCTGCTGCGGCGATCCTCAATGCGGGGTCGCGCGTAGCGGTGCTGGCGGGGCAGGGGGCGCTATCGGCCCGGGACGAAATCACACAGCTTGCCGACCTGCTTGGCGCCCCGGTGGCTAAGGCCCTGCTTGGCAAAGCCGTCTTGCCTGATGACAGTCCCTTCACAACGGGCGGAATCGGCGACCTCGGAACGGCGCCGTCATCGTGGGCAATGCAGAACTGCGACACGGTGCTGATCCTCGGTTCGACTATGCCGTGGGAGGAATACTATCCAAAACCGGGCCAAGCACGGGGTATCCAAGTCGATCTCAAGCCTGATCGTCTCGGTTTGCGTTACCCGGTCGAGATCGGCCTCACCGGCGACGTCAAGGCGACGTTGCAGGGGTTGCTACCCCTGCTCACCCGAAAGAGCGACCGCAATTTCCTGCAAGAGGCGCAGCGCCGTGTGGCAGACTGGAATCAGCTTCTGGAGCAGGTCGAAACAACGGCCAGATCGCCGTTGCGCCCGCAAATGGTCGTGCGCGCGCTCAGCGATCTGTTGCCGGAGGATGCCGTCATCTCGCTGGATTGCGGTGCCAACACCCATTTCGCTGCGCGCTGTCTGCGTCTGAAAGCCGGCCAGCGCCTGACCGGAACCGGCATGCTGGCCTCAATGGCGCCGGGCCTTTCCTATGCCATTGCCGCCAAGCTTGCTTATCCAAAACGCGCGTCGGTCGCCGTGGTCGGAGACGGCGGCTTTGCGATGTTAATGGCCGAGTTGACGACTGCCGTGGCCAACAAGCTTCCGGTGAAGATCATCATCCTCAAGAACAACAGTCTCGCCGAGGTGAAATTCGAGCAACAGGAAATAGGAAATCCGGAATACGGATGCACGTTGGCGCCGATTGATTTCGTGGCCTTTGCCAAAGCCTGTGGCGCGGAAGGCTTCCGTTGCGAGCGGCCCGAGGAGGTCCGGAAGGCCATCCAAGCCGCGCTGGATTCGCCTGGCGCGGCGATCGTCGAAGCGTTGGTCGATGACGAGGAAAAGCCGGCGAAGCCCAGCGAACTCAAGATCTGAGCGCATGTAGCGTGGGGAGATCAATTAGTGAATCCCATTAGCCGAAGATCAATCCTTTTGACCAGCACGGCAGCGGTCGCCGCAGCCGCGACCGAAAGTCATGCCGCAGGAGCCCACGAGATGACCGAGCCGATCAAGGCGACCAAGGCGACCAAGGGAGCAACCGATCTCGGTCCGCGAGATCAGGTCCGGGACGCCGAAAATCCCGATATCTTGGTGCCGCCATCGACCGACAAGGGGTTGGTTCCGAACCTGCGGTTTTCATTTGCCGACGCGCACATGAACCTTCAGGATGGCGGGTGGTCGCGCGAGGTCACCCAGCGGGAACTGCCCATTGCGACCGAGATGGCCGGCGTGAACATGCGGCTGAAAACCGGTGGTGTCCGGGAGTTGCACTGGCACAAGCAGGCCGAATGGTCGATCATGCTGGCCGGCAATGCGCGCATCACCGCCGTCGATAACGATGGCAAGAGTTTCATTGCCGACGTTCAGGCCGGAGATTTGTGGTATTTTCCGGCGGGTATACCGCACTCGATTCAGGGGCTAGGCCCCGACGGCTGCGAATTTCTGCTGGCGTTTCCGGATGGCTCGTTCTCGGAAAGCAGCACTTTTCTTCTGAGCGAGGTGTTCGCGCGCACGCCAAAGGTCGTTCTCTCGAAAAATTTTGGAGTGACCGAAGACGCATTTGACCGTATTCCCAAAGAGCAGCTCTTCATCTTCGAAGCCCCGGTGCCGGGTCCGATCGAGAGCGATGTCGTCCCGAACCCGCTGGGCGCGGTTCCTCTCAACATGATATCGCGCGCTGCGGATCAGACGATCACCAGAGCGCCGGGAGGAACGGTTCGTATTGTTGACACCGGCAATTTTCCGATCGCGACAGAAGTCGCGGCCGCGATCGTCGAAGTGGCGCCAAACTCGATGCGGGAAATCCACTGGCACCCCCAACGCCGACGAATGGCAATATTATATCTCCGGCAGCGGGCGTATGACGGTATTCGCCTCACAAGACTCCTCGCGCACCTTCGATTTTCGGGCCGGCGACGTCGGCTATGTCCCCAAATCGATGAGCCATTATGTCGAGAATACCGGAGATGTCCCGCTGAAGTTTCTTGAGCTATTCCGCTCGAGCCGATTCCAGGACGTTTCGTTGAATCAATGGCTGGCGCTGACACCCGCGCTGTTGGTCAAATCCCATCTTGGACTCGACCAAACCACGATCGATCGTCTGAGCAAGTCGAAGAAAGTGATTGTATAGGCGAACTCCTCTCACGGCCTCTGCCCCCCGTCGCGAATTTTAAAGGCCAACAGTGCGCCGACCAGGATAAGGCCGACGCAATTGGCCGCCATGATCACCAGATCGCTCTTGATGGCCCCATAGATGATCCAAAGGGCAAGACCGGAGCCTAGGATGACCAACGTTCGAAGCGACAAGTCCTCCGTCGCGCCGGGCGCAGAGGCCTTTCGAACCTGTGGGATATAGGAAAGTGAGGTTAAGCAGGCTGCAAGAAGTCCGACGCCGTAGATAAGACCATTCATCGCTAGGCTATTTAGGTTGAGGGTCGGTCAGGCCGTGGCCCGGATCATGATATTTTCCCGCGCGATGTAGAGTCACGGCTTTGCCCAATGCACGGGCGACATTTAGCACTTCTTCCTGAAATGGCTTGTCTTTGTCGAGCGCCTCATGGGCCGTGGCATAGGGCTGCATATAGCCGATATAGCCGTCGGTTTCCGCCATGCCACCCGCCGAAACCAGCGACATGTCGGTCAGCCAGTCTACCAGTGATCGCCGCAAGGTTTCGGCGCCCACGGAATCTCCGTGGGTGACGACGCCAAAATACCGGCCGGCCAGATGCCGCGGGTAGGGCCAACCTTTGAGTTCCAAGGCCTTCGCTTCTTCGGGCTTCTTGCCGTGTGTCGACGAAGGATCGGGATTACCGCCATCGGCGCAAACCAACCGGTCGATCATGGCCTTCAAAGCGGTCGGTGCGTGGTACCAGTTGACCGGCGTCACGATCATGATGCCATGGGCGGCGACCCACATCGGATAGATCTCATTCATCCAATCGTCAGTCTGTCCGAGCGAGTAATTCGGGTAGCAGCTGCATGGCCAGTGGCACAGCGCCATCGAAGTCGAAACACAGGATTTGCAAGGGTGGATTTCCCTGCCAAATTCAGAGGTCAATCGGCTGAGGTCGAGGATATCGACCGCGAAGTCCATGTCCTCGAAGATTGGCTCCGCCGCTTTGATCAGCCGCCAGCTCTTCGACATCTCGCCCGGGCAAGTGTGTTCGCTTCGGGAAGAACCGTTTATCAGCAAAATGTGCGGCTTTTCATTGATGTCGTCATGCTGGCGTTGCGCGGCGAGAATCGCCTCGCGCGCTGCCAGCCAATCCACTGAGATTTCGTAGTCAGGATCGGCAAAGCCCGGCCCGGCCTTCCGCGTCACCGGCGACTTGCGGGATTGGCTGTAGGCATCCCAAGCCGCTTTCACGATCGCGTCGAGCTCGCGGGTCAGCGGTTTGAAAACAGGATCGATAAAACGGTTTCGATAACGCTTCTCGAATTCCTCTCGCGACAGTTTTACGGGAGGCATCCCCTTGCGAACGTCAATTTCCGGCAAGAAAGTCCCTCCGAAATAAGCAATCGAGCGCTAACGCGCCAAGGCCTCGCCCCGTTCCCGGAGCCTGCAGGAGCGTTAGAACAAGAAGACCCTGGCCTCGTGCTCAGGTTCCGGCGGATTGCCCGGTCAATATTCGACGATCAATTTGTCCAACGTTATCGGGAAGTCGCGGACACGTCGTCCTGTCGCGTTGAAGATGGCGTTGGCAACCGCAGCCGCCGTGCCGACGATTCCGATTTCGCCCAGGCCTTTGACTCCGAGGGGGCTGACTTTTTCATCTGTCTCGTCCACGAATATGACCTTGATATCGGCAATGTCGGCGTGAACCGGCACATGATACTCCGCTAGGCTGTGATTCATGATCTTGCCGAGACGATGATCGGTCATGGATTCCTCATGAAGCGCCATGCCGATTCCCATCACGACGCCACCGAGAATTTGACTTCTGGCGGTCTTGGGATTGATGATCCGGCCGGCCGCAGCCGCACATACGATTTTGGGAATGCGCACCACCCCCAAATCCTCGTCGACCCGTACCTCGGCGAAGACAGCGGAATGCGTGTAGCTGATGTATTTCCGCATCTGCAAAAGGTTCGGCGCCGCCTTCCCCTTCTCGACGATTTCGCTCAATTCGGCGGCTTGCATCACTTCCTTGAGCGACAGACTGCGGGCCAGGTCATCCTTGAGTGCAACCCGGCCGTCAACGAACACGGCATCGCTCAATTCAGCCTGCGCGAGCGGCGAATTCGTCATCGCCTTGGCATGCTTGAACAGGGTCTTCTTGAGAGCTTCGCATGCGGCCATGACGGCCGATCCGTTCGACGCCGCGGTCCATGAACCGCCTTCGACCGGCGAAGTCGGTAGCGAAGAGTCGCCAATCTTCGCCGTTACGGAGTCGAGTGGAAGGCCCAAGTTATCGGCGCCGATCTGGGCGAGAATGGTCCATGTCCCCGTCCCGATGTCAGAAGCGGCGGTTGACACTTCGAGGAGACCATCCGCCGTCAATTTCGCCTGCGCGGCCGCTTTCATCAGGAACGCATCCCACATCCCGGTGGCCATCCCCAGTCCGATCAATTCATGGCCGTCCTTGCGCGAGCGCGGCGTCGCTGACCTGCGCCCCCAGCCTATCGCGGCGGCCCCTTCCCGATAGCAGGACAGCAGCGCCTTCGACGTGAACATCTTGCCGGTATTTTCGTCCATCGATGCGAAATTGACGGTGCGAAATTCGACGGGATCGACGTTGATCTGGTGACTAAGTTCGTCGATGGCACATTCGAGTGCGTTGACGCCGACGGCCGCGCCCGGTGCGCGCATGTCGCAGGGGGTCGCCGTATTCAACTTGACGAGATTGTAGCTGAGCTTGACGTTGTCGCAGTGATACATCATGCCCGACCAGTTCACGACCGCTTCCTGGTAGTCCTCGTAGTGCGAAGTGGCCGCTACGGCGTCGTGCATGATCGACGTGAGACGACCCGTCTCATCGGCAGCCAAGGCGATCGCGTGATACGTATCGGGTCGATATCCGATGTAGAACATTTGCGACCGCGTCAACGTTACGCGCACCGAGCGCTTGAGCTCGAGACTGGCCATCACGGCGAAAAACAATTGCTGTTGGGGTCGAAGACCAGACCCGAAAGCGCCTCCGACGTAATGGTTGATGACCCGGACGTTTTTGGATTTCAGCCCAAATACTGATGTCACGAAGCCCTGGCTGTTCTGGGACCCCTGCGTTTTTTCGTAGATCGTCAACTTTCCCGGTCCCTCGAAGACGCACGTCGTTCCGAACAACTCCATTGGGTTATGGTGTTCGGCGCTGATCCTGTATTCCGACGATAGGCGATGAGGCCCATCGTCGAATGCGCGCTGCGCCTCGCCGCGAGGCGCAGGAGGAGGGGGAATTCCGCTGCGCTTCTCCGGCGGATCGTAGGCTTCGGACCGTCTTGCTTCCAATTCGGTGCAGTGCGGCTCGATTTCGTAGTGCGCGCGAACGAGGGAAGCAGCATCCCGGGCCGCTTCGAAGCTGTCGGCGACAACCAAGGCGATCGGCTGGCCGTCGAACAGGATTCGATCCGAATGCAGAGGGCGGAACGGGTGACCGGGCGGCGCGACCTCGTCACGCCACTTGCGGTCGAGCCACGCCGCTTTTCCGCGGTTTTCGTGAGTGAATATGCGAACAACGCCGGCGACGGCTGAAGCCTCGGCAACTTCCAGGTTCGTGATGCGGCCGGCCGCGACGGTCGCGGACACGATTACGCCATAGAGCAGATCGGGAGCCGGGTATTCCGCGGCGTACTGGGCGCGGCCCGTAACCTTCAACTCGCCCTCGACCCGGTTCGTAGGTCGGCCGATCTCGTGGCCTTTTGTCTGAAATGCTTCCACTATCTCGCTTCCTAACGAACGACTTTGTCGGATTGGTTCTGCGGTGTGCCGCGCGCGGCTTGCATTAGCGCACGGACGATCGTGCGGCGGCCGAGTTCGATCTTGAAGTCGTTCTGTCCGCGGCCCTGGGCTTTGCGAAGGAAGTCTCGTGCGAACCCCGCAAAGTTGGCTTCGGTTGGCGGCTTGCCGCGCAATACCTCTTCCAGGGCCCGATCCCGCCAAGGCTTGTGAGCGACGCCACCCATCGCAAGTCGTACTTCCGAGATGATCCCGTCCTCTGTTTTCAGAGCGGCCGCCACCGAGATCAGCGCGAAGGCGTAGGACAACCGGTCGCGGATCTTGATGTAGGTGTGATGCGGCCCGAAATCGCCGGCAGGCAGAACGACCGCGGTGATCAGTTCACCGAGCTCCAACGTATTATCCTGCTCCGGAGTTTGATCCGGCAATCGATGAAACAAGGCGAACGGGATGAGGCGCTTTCCCTTTGGACCCTCGACTTCGACTTCGGCGTCAAGCGCCGCCAGCGCGACGCACATGTCGGACGGATGCACCGCGATGCATGCGTCGCTGCTGCCGAGAATCGCGTGGATTCGGTTGACGCCGCCGATAGCGCCGCAACCCGAGCCCGGTAAACGTTTGTTGCAATGCGTGGAGCTATCGTAGAAATAATAACAACGCGTACGCTGCAGCAGGTTACCGCCGGTCGTCGCCGCGTTCCGGAGCTGCGCCGAAGCGCCGGCGAGGATCGCACTCGAGAGTAAAGGGTAGCGCTTCGCGACTTGGGGGTTCCATGCGACGTCGCTGTTCGTCGCAAGAGCGCCGATTCTGAGTCCGCCGGCCACCGTTTCATTGATTTCCTTCAATGGAAGCCGATTGATGTCGATGATGCGAGAAGGCCTGGCGACGTCGTACTTCATCAGATCGACGAGGTTGGTTCCACCCGCAAGAAACTTGCTGTTGGGTGAACCCGCCAAGGCCGCGATGGCATCGGCGACGGAATTGGCTCTTACATAATCAAAGCGGTTCATTCCGCAGCCTCTCTGCTTACGGCTCCGCCCTCAAGAACTTCCTGGATGGCGTCTGCGATGTTGGTGTAGGCGCCGCACCGGCAGATGTTGCCGCTCATCTGTTCGCGAATCTCTTGCCTGGAGCCGGCGTGTGCTTCGTGCAGCAGTCCAACCGCCGAGCAAATTTGACCCGGCGTGCAATAGCCACATTGGAAGGCGTCGTGCTCGATGAAAGCTGCCTGCAGAGGGTGAAGCTCGCCTGCGTTTGCGAGCCCTTCGATCGTGGTGATTTCAGCCCCGTCCCGGGAAACTGCCAACACCAGGCAAGAATTGATGCGATGGCCGTCGATGAGGACCGTGCAGGCTCCGCATTGTCCCTGATCGCAACCCTTCTTGGCGCCGGAGAGATGCAGTCGCTCGCGCAGAAGATCAAGAAGCGTGACCCACGGGGGCAGCGACAATTCGTGTCGTGTGCCGTTGATCGTCAGGACGATCGGTATGGTCAAGGCAGCGGTGGAATTGGACAATGGGACCTCGGTTTGGTTTTCCAACCGACGTAGAACCGCTCCAAAGGTGACTCGTTCCAGTACATTTGGACTTCCAACGCTGAATGGCTCGGGCTGAACGCTTCAGTCCCGAGGCTCGTGCATCGGGCACCCGTTTCTTTCGCCCCGAAACTTGGCGGAGGCCCGGTAGGTCTCCTTGCGGGCACGCATCACAGATCCCAGCGGCTGGTAGGCCGCCAAACCGTGCCAGGGACTGAACGACATCCCGTCGTCGACGCGCCGGACCTTATCGGACGACCAGGTGTCCTGCGAGGTCGCGGTGATCCGCGCGACCGTGCGATAGGAACTGAGGTCTTCCGGCCACTTTACCGAGGCGTCCTCGACGGGCATCGCTTTCAGGTCCGTGCACAATTGGGCGCGTAATTCCCAAGTCCCGCCGCCAGTCTCGAAATAGTTGCGGACGGCCGTCCGGAGGGCGTCGGGGTCGTGGCCGACATCGACCATCTTCTCTTTCAACGCGATCAACTCGGGCGAAACGGGGAAGAGGCCCATTTTTGCGATATAATCGCCGTACCGTATCGGGGCCTGGCTGTGAAAGGTCGCCCCGAGAATGTGATTGTTGGGATGACCGCCCAAGGTCTTCAGAGTGGCGCTTTCGCTGCCAACGCTCTCAAGGCCAGCTTCGACGCCGCGCAGCACGGACGATAGAGCTTTCTTGAGACCCGGCGCCTTGTCGGTGGTCTTGGCGAGCAGCTTGAGGCTGGCCAGAAACTTCTTCGCGGTAGGGGCGGAGAAGACCGGACCGTCCGCCATCAGGAAGTCCTGGGTCCGGTCGGTCTCCGACCCGGCAAGACGATCTCCGTCCACGCCAATGACCTTGAATGCGATCGCTCGCGGAATGGAGACGCCGTCCTCGAGCATGTCGCCGGCAATCGTCGAAAGCCGCATGACCACGGGATATATTGAATTCTTCGCAAAGAGACCTTGGGCCAAATCGGTCGCAAGATTCGGAAGAATCTCCAGTTCGCCCTCTATGATACCGTGCGACTTGGCGTGCACGCTACGGAAGGCATGGCGAGAATCCGCGAACACGACATCGGAAATCCTAAGCAGCGTTGCGGTAAGCTGCTCAAGCGTCTCCGCTTCGTCCTCTGCGATGGTTTCGACGGAAGGATCAAAAAAGACGGGCGGAGCAGGCATCGGCATCCCTTCGCAGGCGGCGCGAGATGTGGCGGCCACGAGCTAATCATCGGAACATCGGCAAGTTCCGTATAAGTGCTTCTGTCAGCAAGCGGACATAGACCGCTGATTGAAGGGCGGACATAGACCGCTGATTGAGGGACAGAGAAATTTCGGGCCGCCCGGCGATCTTTCCAGGCGATCGGGGAGCGCAACACTAAAATCCCATCAAGGATGTAGGACCCGCCGTGGCCGCTGATCGAGGCCAGCCTCGCAATCGGCCCCCTGATGGACGTCGTATAAAATCGACCAAGATCGGCGTGGCGGATGCAACCGTAGCCAAGCGCGACGTAACGGCC
>Ga0208994_1000019_pt1 | contig 9877 bp, 8 predicted proteins | sample MedBloCARef_O3_FD_187849 | JGI IMG/M metagenome (GOLD analysis project Ga0208994, IMG submission 187849) | Forest soil microbial communities from El Dorado National Forest, California, USA - Mediterranean Blodgett CA Ref_O3 (SPAdes) (version 2) | ecosystem: Environmental > Terrestrial > Soil >...
CGGCCACAAAAACTACAGGTTCGAATCTTGTACACGTCTTAGTTTTATAATTTTAATTACCCTTTCCTCAATTTTGTTAAAATAAGTTTTTTATTTTAATAATGGTAATTAATATATTGATCTTTATAAAGATAATGAGGTATAATATTATTATATGTATGAATACTCTTTTTTTGTTAAATGAAACTTATACTAATGGTTATACAGCTGATGTTTTGATAATAATTTCAGTATTAGCTATTTTATCCGGTATACTTGTTATTATAAGTAAAAATCCAATTGTTTCAGTTTTATTTTTAATTGCATTATTTTTAAGTATAGCTTGTTATCTTATGGTATTAGGTATAAATTTCATAGGACTTTCTTATTTATTAGTATATGTAGGAGCTGTATCCATTCTATTCCTTTTTATACTAATGTTGATTAATGTTAGATTAAGTGAATTATTAAGTAATCCTAATAATAGTATACCTTTAGGGATCTTGATAGGTATTTCATTTAATTATCCTGTTTATGAAATATTACCTAACTTTAATAATATTTATGATTGAAATATTACATTAGGTCATATATTCAATAATAATAGTAATAATTTAATTGAATTATTAAGATTAACTAATACTAAATTGAATAATGATAAAATAGCATTTGCTACTAGCAAATTGTGAGATGGGTATTTAGCGGAAACTAGTCATATAACCAGCATAGGTAATATAATGTATAGTAGTTATAGTATATGATTAATATTAACATCCATTATATTATTATTAGCAATGGTAGGAGCTATAGTTATAACAATAAAACAAAAAACGAAATAGAAAATTTTTATTTAATGTATTTTAATTTAAAGAACTTAATAAACAAAGATTTAATAGCATTATAAGTAAATATTATAATATTATAAGTAATAAAATTTTTTGTTATTAAGAAATTTTATTACCCGTAATAAATAATACTCTTATTAGCTCAATGGTAGAGCAGGATACTTCTAATATCTAGATCTAAGTTCGAGTCTTGGATAAGAATTTGTTAAATAATTGCAATATTGTAAATTAAATATAGTTTCTATTCTTAATTACAATACATAATGAAATAATCTTAAATAATAATAGATAACTTATAGATATATTGCTTTTAAATTTAAAAGTTATTTTTAACCTAATATTTTATTATAATAAGATATATTTATATTATTAATATATTTAATATGTATTAAATCTAGATCATAAATAAAAATATGTTTTATATACCAACTTTAATATCTATAGTAGAGGTTTTAATAGTAACTATCCCCGTTTTATTGACTGTGGCCTATGTAACTGTAGCCGAAAGGAAAACTATGGCTAGTATGCAAAGAAGATTAGGTCCTAATATAGTTGGATACTATGGTCTTTTACAAGCATTTGCTGACGCCTTAAAACTTCTTTTAAAAGAGTATGTTTCACCTACACAAGCTAATTTAAGCTTATTTTTCCTTGGTCCAATTATAACTTTAATTTTTTCATTGCTAGGGTATTTAGTAGTACCTTATGGACCTGGTTTAGCATTAAGTGATTTTAATTTGGGTATACTGTACATGTTAGCAGTTTCTTCATTATCTACATATGGTATTTTATTAGCGGGTTGAAGTGCAAATAGTAAGTATGCTTTTTTAGGTTCACTTAGAAGTACAGCACAATTAATAAGTTACGAATTAATACTAAGTTCTGCTATATTACTTGTTGTAATGTTAACAGGAAGTTTAAATCTTACTGTTAATATAGAAGCTCAGAGAGCTGTATGATTTATAATACCTTTATTTCCTATATTTATTATATTTTTTATAGGATCTATAGCGGAAACTAATAGAGCTCCTTTTGATTTGGCCGAGGCTATTGACTAATCACAATATGATTTGGTCTCGTAAAAGATTGCTATGTGCTGGAAAACCCTATTTAAAGTTATATTTCCTTAGTATACGATTATGCTTGATGGATCAACAAAATAGGACAATCAGCAGGAAACCAATGGATATATAGCTTAAAAAAACTATAATCCTAGTAGGATCTTCAGAGACTTTACGCAATCATTAAAAGGGTTTAAACCCTTTTAATAAGATATAGTCCAACTCATCTCGTAAGAGATGGAGTAGTGTAAACTTAAATTATATTCAGCGTATTTATTTTTCTGAAAAATAAGTCTTAATAACTGATATTTAATATAATCTTTTATAATATTTAAAAATAACGTATAATAGCCAAATTATTTAAACATATAAAAGTTAATTCCCTAAATATTAAAATTCGGGTTTTATTTATATTAAAAAATATCGTTTTTAAGTAAATAAGTAGTATAATAACAAAAAGTTTATATTTTTTTTATTGTTATTTGCATAAACTTTCTTCAAGTCCATGTATAGAACAATATACAACACTACATTTTGGAATCAGAGCTTGTTAGTGGTTTTATGACAGAGCACGCGGCTGTTATTTTCGTTTTCTTTTTTTTGGCTGAATATGCTAGTATCGTTTTAATTTGTATATTAACAAGTATATTGTTTTTAGGTGGTTATTTATACGATTATTTACCTTTATTTACTTTAATACAATATATTGATTTTGAATACTATATAAATAATTTATATAATGAAAGTTTCTTTTCAGGTCCTTTAATGGAAGGATTGTTATATGGTTTAACTTTAGGTATAAAATCATGTATTATGATATTTGTATTTATATGAACTAGAGCTTCATTTCCTAGAATACGTTTTGATCAATTAATGTCTTTTTGTTGAACAATATTATTACCTATAGTTATTGCTTTTGTAATATTAGTACCTTGTATTTTATATAGTTTTGAAATAATTCCTTCTAATATCACATTGCTTTAGTATTTTATTAATATTCCATACGAATAAAATGTCTTATATAAAATAATACAGTAGATTGTATATATTTTATATAAATTGTGTTTTTACTATACAGTTGTGTATAGTGTTAGTAAAGATTAAATTTTATATTTAATTTTGAGGGAAATTAGTTTAATATTATTTATGTTTTTATTATGTTACTTACATTTTTATTATTAATTCCTATACTAGGAGTATTTAGTATATCCACAGGTATGTCTTATGAATTATCTTTTTTAAATATTAAGCGTATAAAAATAATAGGTTTAAGTACATCTATTGCTAATCTTTTGGTTTCTTTGATTATATTTATACTATTTGATTTTAGTAATAATCAATTCCAGTTTGTCCAAGAATACCATGAAATTAGTTCTTTCGACTTTTACTTAGGTTTAGATGGACTATCTATTTATTTTGTTATGTTAACAACTATAATAACTCCCATTGCTTTATTAAGTAATTGAAATTCTATTAAGGATAATGTAAGATCATATGTAATTATTATTTTATTATTAGAGACTTTGTTATTAGGGGTTTTTTTAGTATTAGATATTTTATTATTTTATATTTTTTTTGAAAGTATATTGCCTCCGTTATTTATATTAATAGGTCTATTTGGATCAAGTAATAAGGTAAGAGCGAGTTTCTATTTATTTTTATATACATTATTCGGGTCATTATTTTTATTATTATCTATATTAGCAATGTCTTCGATAATGGGAACAACAGATTTTGATGCTTTATATAAAACTAATTTTAATTATTCTACACAATTATTTTTATTTTATGGTATATTTATAGCATTTGCTGTAAAAACTCCTACTATATTTTTAAATACTTGATTATTAAAAGCTCATGTTGAATCACCTTTAGGTGGTAGTATTATATTAGCAGCTATTGTTTTAAAATTAAGTTTATATGGTATATTTAGATTAATACTACCATTATTACCTAAAGCTTCTTTAGATTATACATATATAATATACCTTATAGGTGTTATAACTATAATATATGCTAGTTTTAGTACTTTAAGAACAATAGATGTTAAAGAACTTATAGCTTATAGTTCTGTATCACACGCAGCTGTATATCTTATAGGTGTGTTTAGTAACACTATACAAGGTATAGAAGGTGGTATAGCTTTAGGGTTAGCTCACGGATTTGTTTCCAGTGGTTTATTTATTTGTGCTGGAGGTATATTATATGATAGATCCGGAACTAGATTAATTAGTTACTACAGAGGTATTGCTCAAGTAATGCCTTTATTTTCTATCTTATTTTTTATTTTATCTTTAGGTAATTGTGGAGTTCCTCTTACTTTAAATTTTGTAGGAGAATTTATGTCTCTTTATGGTGTATTTGAAAGATTGCCTTTACTAGGTGTTTTTGCTAGTTCATCTATAGTGTTCTCTGCTGCATATACTATATATATGTTTAATAGAATAGCTTTTGGAGGGTCATTTAGTAAGTTTTTTGAAGCTAATATAAGTGATATAAACAAACGTGAATTTTTTATATTACTTACATTAGTAGCATTTACTGTTATATTTGGTATATATCCTGCTCCTATTTTAGATGGTTTACATTATTCAGTTTCGTCTTTAATATACAATAATTAGATTTAATATTTAACAAAATTATTGAATAAGAATAGGCTATATTAAAATTTTTAGGATATTTTACACTAAATATATAATATTACATATTTAATGTTTATTATTTTATTAAAATAATGAAGGTCATTTATTATATTTATAATATTCTTATTAGCTCAATGGTAGAGCAGGATATTCCTAATATCTAGATCCAAGTTCGAGTCTTGAATAAGAATAGCCCCAGTCTTAAAAAATTTTTATCTTTAATTAGATAATAAAATACAAAATAGTTTGTAAATAGTAGTGTTTTAAATTGTTTATATATAATATATTACATGTAAATATTAGTAAGTATGTATTTCTTACCTAGGTTTAATCACCTTACACTACTTTATAAGATTAAATTTTAAAATTTAATATTATATTTTATATTCAAATTAGATTATTATAATAATAGTTATAATAATAAAAATGGAAGAGTGAGAATTTTGTTTGCCTTATCTAACAGCTGTTAGTGAATATGCTATGAGTGTTTCTACAGAAAGTTCCTTATGAACAGATTTATCTGATACTGGGGATTATGTAGATGTATTTATGACAGTACTTGCTTGATTTTAATTAATTATATTCAAATTATATAATTAAAATTAAAAGCACCTTAATTTATGCCACAATTAGTACCTTTTTATTTTATTAATCAAGTAGTATATACTTTTATATTACTTGTAATAATGATATATATATTCTCAAAATACATATTACCAAGATTTGTCCGTTTATTTATTTCTAGAATATTTTTAACAAAATTATAATCGCTAATATGTAATATATTATACTTTATACAAAACTATAAGGAAAGTCATAGCCCTTTAAGGCCATTATTTTCATATTGTCTAATTATAGTATGTTAGTTATTGTAATACTTATTGTGTACCTTATCTGTCTTTATATTTTATTAATTTAGGATATTAATAAAGTATATATAAAACAAATTTGTTATTATTTCAAAAATTTAATTAATATGCTAAAAGATTTAATGTATAAATATACTTACATAAGCAGTCCATTAAATCAATTTGAAATACGAAATTTATTAAGTTTAGATGCTCCAATTTTGGGTGATTTGCAAATATCATTAACAAATATTGGTTTATACTTAACAATAGGTGCTTTTGCAGTTCTGACTTTAAATGTCCTATCAACTAATTATAATAAAGTAATTAGTAATAGTTGATCTATAAGTCAAGAGTCATTATATGCTACTATACATAGTATCGTTACTAATCAAATAAATCCTACACGAGGACAAATATATTTTCCATTTATATATACTTTATTTATATTTATTTTAATTAATAATTTAATAGGAATGATTCCTTATAGTTTTGCATCAACAAGTCATTTTATATTGACTTTTGCTCTTAGTTTTACTGTAGTACTAGGTGCAACAATATTAGGATTTCAAAAACATGGTTTAGAATTCTTTTCTTTATTAGTACCAGCTGGTTGTCCTTTGGCTTTATTACCTTTATTGGTTTTAATAGAATTTATATCATATTTATCGAGAAATGTATCTTTAGGTCTTAGATTAGGTGCTAATATATTAAGTGGTCATATGTTATTGAATATTTTGGCCGGTTTTACTTATAATATAATGACTTCTGGTTTTATATTTTTCTTTTTAGGATTGATACCTTTAGCATTTATTATAGCATTTTCTGGTTTAGAACTAGGTATTGCTTTTATACAAGCTCAGGTTTTTGTTGTTTTAACTAGTAGTTATATTAAAGATGCTTTAGACTTACACTAGTTTAATAGGGAACTACTTGTTTCTATAAAAATAATTCTAATTGTTTTCTTATACTACTAGTATAATAATTTATTATATAAAGCCCATTTTCGCTTATTATGATCTTGTTCTTGGTCTAAATATTTAATTTATATTTAACTAATAAAGAAAAACAAAATATTAAAATAAATTTATTTATATGATTTGTTTTGTGATACTAATAGTATAATTATTGTATTTATTATACTATAGGAAAGTCCGGAGCTTATTAGGCGTAAACACATAAACAATGAGTGTTGAGTAAAAACTCGAGTATTGAACAGAAAATAATTTATATATTTCCAAAGTAATATCTTTAGCTAAATGTGTAGTTAAATATAAATTAATTTGCTACGCAGTAAAATAAATTAAGCGAACATACAAGCTTTATGTTAGGCCTTAATATAGACTAATGACTATAACAGAACCCGGCTTAATGGTATCCTACAAATAATAGTAATTATAAGGTTAATAAAGTTAAATTATAGTAATTTTAAATTAACAAAGTTCTATGTAATTAATACGTCTCATTATTTAGATACAGATAAAAATTTTTATTATATATATATATATTATTAATTATCTATTTTATAAAGTAAAATTTAAGATAAATTTAATATAACTTAAAAAAAGTTTTTTATTTAAGTTTTTTACATAAGGTGATATTAGTAATGGTATAGAAAAAAAATTAGTAAAATTTCGATGCAAATCGACTATACCAATAAATTGAGTTTGATGATGGCTCTGAATGAACGCTATCCAAGTGCTTGACACATGCTAATCGAACGTCTATTTTAATTAATTATATAATTAATTTTATTAGAAGTGGTGTACAGGTGAGTATATAATATTTTGGCTGCCTTAAAGTAAGGTTTATAAATACCTTATAGTTTATTAATATATTTTTGCAATTGATTTCGATAGAGATTATAATAAATAAAGGAAAGAAATTTCCGCTTTAAGAGGACAATAAATGTTTCGGATAGGTAGTAGTTAAAGTAATGGTTTAACTAGCCTGAAATTCCGTAGTCGAGGCTGAGAGGTCGATCGATCACATTGGGTCTGAAAAAACCCCAATACGTATTGTACAGCAGTGGGGAATATTGGTCAATAGCCTAACGGCTGAACCAGCAACTTGGGGGAATGCATAGCTCTGTAATAAGAGCTAATTAAGCTTGGCTGTTTAATTAAATATAAATAAACCAATTGGTTTATTTATAGTTAATTATTCAATTTAATCGTATTCTGTATAATCGTATTCAGCTTAACCGCATAATGAATACCTAAGAATACCTCTAATGGAAAGTACCCCGAATGGAGAGTACCTCTAACAGAGATTAGGGTTAATTAATTTATCATGGAATTTTTTTTTTCATGGACAAGTATAATATCGATTTTATCGAATAAAGTTCTAGATGGATTATTGATTATGACAAATTTCTATCTATATGTCTTGACCAAAATGCGTGCCAGCAGTCGCGGTAATACGTATAAGACTAGTGTTATTCATCTTTAGTAGGTTTAAAGGGTACCTAGACGGTATAATTAGTCTTAAAAGGATACGATTATACTAGAGTTATATATGAGGAGGGGAGTATTTGTGGAGTAGAGTTGAAATTCTTTGATACCATAAGGACTGGTAACGGCGAAAGCAACCTTTTATCTAATAACTGACGTTGAGGGACGAAGGCTTGGGTCACGAATAGGATTAGATACCCTAGTAGTCCAAGCAGAGAATGATGAATGCCATAGGTTAGATATTTATTTAGTCTATAAATGAAAGTGTAAGCATTTCACCTCAAGAGTAATGCGGCAACGCAGGAACTGAAATCATTAGACCGTGTCTGAAACCAGTAGTGAAGTATGTTATTTAATTCGTAAGCACGCGAAAAACCTTACCACAACTTGAATATGATTTATGTAAAGCAGTTAAATTAAAAGGTTATATCAGTTTAATCACTTATTTAGTCATATATGTTTTAATTTTTTTTACATGAGGATTACAAGCGTTGCACGGCTGTCTTCAGTTAATGTCGTGAGATATTGGTTAATTCCATTAAATTAACGGAAGCCCTTGCTTTATTTGCGATTTTATAAAAAAAAGAAATAAAGCAGTTCACCTCTATATTGGATTTGATAACAGGGACCAAGACAAGTCATCATGGCCTAAATGTTGTGGGCGATAGACGTGCCACATTTTCCTATACAAAATGATGCGATAACGTGAGTATGAGCTAATCTAATAAAGTAGGATAAAATATGGATTGTAGTCTGAAATTCGACTACATGAATAAGGAATTACTAGTAATCGTGAATCACCACGTCACGGTGAATTTAATCTCAGATAGGTACTAACTACTCGTCAGACGCTGAAAGAAGTATGTGCAATAAGTTTGGTTTTTCATATCCTTTTACTCTAGAAAATTAGTTCTAGTTATTTTTATGGAAGATCTTCGTATGCGTGACTTTGATTGGTGTTAAGTCGAAATATGGTTCGTGTAGTGGAAGTTGCACGGGATTGATTAATTTGAACAATAAAATAAATATGTTTATAAACTTTATGTTTATAAACTATAAGGAAACTTTCATTATCGGTAAAATGGATTGAGTTAATAACTCAATGGTAGTAAACTTTAAGAGTTCGAATCTCTTGTTTCCTAGTGCGATATTGTTTTTTTACTTCAAATACTAGAGGGGGCATAGTTAAATTGGTATAACTGTGACTTTGCAAGTCATTATTTCAGATTCAAGTTCTGATGCCTCCAGCTTGCTCAGCATAGACAGTATATGACGAGTACTTGCCCCCAGTAGCCATTATTTTGTATTAAAACAACAATTGTATCATTTACACCTATAGTATAGGAAAGGTTGCCATAGGTAGGATAATGTGTTTGCTAAACTTTGCGTGTCAACGCTTAATACTTAGATTCTGTTCCTCTCCGACAAAGATTATTAATCTGTTACTATTTAGATTTATTTTTAAGACATACATAATAAATTTATATAAATCTATTATTATAATATTTTTTATACAAAAATTTAGGTATTTTGTCATATGGCAAAGAGACACCATATCTTAGATTGTATAACTTTTAGGAGTTCGAATCTCTTGTTTCCTATAGATTAATATATATATATATATATAAAAGCTTAATTCCTTTAAAACTAAAGGCACGTTTAAACTTCTAGATATTCATAGGCTTACCTAAACAGGAATATAATAGAAAAATATATCCAGATAGTTAAAGCCTTTATAAAGGAAACTTCCATTATTGGTAAGATGGGTTGAGCTGTAAACTCAATAGTAATTAACTTTTAAGGGTTCGAATCTCTTGTTTCCTATATATTAATATATATATAAAAGCTTAATGCCTTTATAGCTCAATGGTAGAGCAAAATACTGTTAATATTTTGATAGATGTTCAATTCATCTTAAGGGCTGAATGAAAAAACTAAGTAAATAAGGGTGTGTTGACTTAATTGGTAAAGTGTTGTGTTTCGGCCACAAAAACTACAGGTTCGAATCTTGTACACGTCTTAGTTTTATAATTTTAATTACCCTTTCCT
>Ga0208994_1000020_pt1 | contig 9555 bp, 5 predicted proteins | sample MedBloCARef_O3_FD_187849 | JGI IMG/M metagenome (GOLD analysis project Ga0208994, IMG submission 187849) | Forest soil microbial communities from El Dorado National Forest, California, USA - Mediterranean Blodgett CA Ref_O3 (SPAdes) (version 2) | ecosystem: Environmental > Terrestrial > Soil >...
TTGTTTGTGTTTTATCTTTTTACTCTTGGAAAGATATGCCACCAAACACTGCGCTGGTTAGTGGTTCCTGCTTTTAGAGGAATAACACAAGAATCCAAAATCCAATGCAACAGTTATTTATATTAGGTTTTTTTCCTTTATTTTAACTTATAGTCAAATTTTTAATACTTAAATGCATGGATTTATTGCTTCCCTATATTTAGTTTGTTTCTTTATTAACTAGAGTTTCTGGGAGGTTTTGTGTCTTTTCTTTGTCCCGTCGTTGACTTTATTTAGAATATTTAAGTTAGAATTATAATATTGGTACTATTTTTCTGTAACTTTATTTAGAGTTAATTTTCACTTATCATTTTTACCCTGGGGTTTAAATTTTGAAGTGAAACAGCCAACACAAGGAGGGTAATAATTGTCCTTCCCCTTCAGTCTAGATATATTACTCTTAATAGATTGCCAGGGTGGAGTACTCCAAATTATTATTTCTTTTTTAATTTAGTATTAAAATAACCCTTTTACTTTACAAACTCAGAATCACCACTCCTTTCTATAATATGGAATGAAACACTCCTAAAACTGAAATAAGCTTAAATTTTTCTCCATTTGTCTCAATTAGGACTATAAATGTCTAAATCAGGAATTCTCAACTAAGAATACCGCATCCCGAGCATATGACTTAATTCAGGTGGTTGTCTTGAGCTTGAATATAATTACTTTTTGTGGTACCTGCCTCTTGATTGTAAACTGTCTGAGAAGAATCATTGAGTCTGTGGAAAATCCTAACACTACTAGAACACTAATCAAGTTACTGCTATTAAACAGGACAGTGTCAAACTACTATTTCTACGGCAAAACCCCACAAAGGTTCCATCAGCCAACGATGATACCTGTGAAGTCCCTTTGAAAGGGGGGGGATGGCATAGGGTAGTATTAGTAAATAATCCGAAGGGGTCCTATGTATCTGATGATTTTTTATGAGAACCATAAGGTTTAACTCAACAGAGAATCAATCTAATAAACAGGACGAAGTTGTAATACCTGAGATTAACGATGGGCTAATTTGTGTGCTATATCGAACCAAATAAGGTATACTTCGACCTTAAAGAATATATTACAGATATCAACATAAGGATACTCGCGTACCCCAAAACTAGCTGCTTAGAAATGAGCTACTACTCCTAGTATTGAGTAGTATTGAGGCAGACACTATAAATTTAACCACACTTGAAAGACTTGAAAGACTAGATAGAAACCAATCCTAAGTAATAAAGGGTGAATACGTATGGAAACTTAGTAGTATGATCCCCCGTAAACAACAAAGGGGAGAACAGACCCTATAAATACCTTCATACTCCTACAAATTAGTAGAAGGCTAATAATTCTAGAACCTAACTATGAATTTAGTTTCGATGAAAGATCATTTAGACCTTAAAGATACACTCAAACCGCATTAAAGTATGCCTACAAAACAGCGTCCTCAATAAAAATGGGGATTAGAAGGGGATATATATATGTGCTTTTATCAATATAATCATCCTAGACTACTTAATATACTTCGAAAAATAATCAAAGATGAACTAGTACTATTTTTTATACAGGGAATTATAATTTCTCCTTAAGATGGAAAAGTAAGCGAGGTTTTATAAGACAACAAACTAGGTTGTGTTATTTTTCCTTTACTCTGTAATATTTCTCTGGACAAAAATAGATAAAAGAATTAGAGTAAAGGAGAGCCCAAAGTATAAAATTTAAGTCCAACATTAAGTATTACAAATTCATATAAAATCTACCACGGAATTATACCTAGAAATACCCCTTATTCAAATAATGACAAAGCTAGAACTAATTAGTTAAAATAAAAATGGCAGATGTTAGTGCTGATTTCGTACTTTTCCTAGACAGCATTTTGGAAAATGCCAATAGTTTTAAAGATAAATTGTCTAAATACCTTTCTTAGAGTTAAAATTACAACTAAATGAGACTAAAACGAAGGCAAAGGCGAATAAAGAGAACAGAATACATTTCTTAGGACTTCTAAAATAAAAAAAAAAACCGCAAGGTAAGAGTTGAAAAAGGGTAAGATAATTCTGAAATGAACAACATGAGGATCGATTTTCCTATAGTAATCAAAAAGTTAAATAGCAAAGGCTTATGTGATTAAAAAAGGAATTTCAAGTGTAATTTAGGGCTACTTAGCAGCCTCTCAAGTTGACAAATAGCCATTATAGTTGCAGTGTTGAATGGGTACTATTAAAGTTTAAAATAGGTAAGAATAGGCAGAAAGCTATAGATTATGTACTATATATTATTAGATAAAGTAAAAACATATGTCGTCTAGTACAAACTGGCTTCAATAAATAAATAAAGTTTTCCAAGTATGGGTCTAGGTAAACTAATGGTAAATGATCAATGGTCAATGCCCAATATTCCTTATTCAATGTTCAAAGTTAAATGTTCAATGTTCAATGTTAAATGTTAAATGGTCAATGGACACTAGATAATTTAGGTAAGTAGAAGAAAAATTGGAGTCAGTAGGTCAAATACCGTTGATAAACTGCTACTGTTAAATTACCCTCCATTGTCAATTCAATTATACTGTAAAAAGGAATAACCTACATATTTTAAAATCGTGGAGGAAGTTATTAACTCTATTAGTCACTGGTCACTGGTCACTGGTCACTTGTCACTGGATTGAAAAAAAAGGACAAACCTAAACAATTTAAGAAAGAATCCCACAAAAATAAATATTATAAGTTAAAAGAATTAGTTGTTCTATTGTTCTAACGAAAGCAAGCAAGCGAGAGTATAATAAAGATAGAATTAATAAAAATAATTACACATATTGAATTTTACTATAATATTTATCTAGTAGTTTGTAAAATACCCTATACCCTCTACCTTAATTAGTTAAATTACTTTAGTTTAGTTTTATACTTAATTATTATTTTAATAGAATAACTATTTATCTAATGGTAAAGATGGTAAATACCACGCCCTCAGTCTAAAATTTCAATCTTTTTTCTGGTTGTTTTCTTTTTCAACATTTAAATTGTTGAATTGTTGATTAAAAATCTAAGCTTTGCTTAATTCATTAATAAATAATACAAGGATGATATTATTTATATTTTCCTTACTAGTTTATTGTATTACCAATTCCAGCCCTAGGATGCCGTATCATATTTCGTTAAGATTGATCCTCCTTCTTTATACTCTTTCTAGGAGGAGACTATAGTTAATTTAAGTTAAGGTTAAGTTTAGTTAAGTTAGTTTAGCTAAATTAAGTTAATTTAAGTTATGTTATATTAACTATTAACTATAGTATTTGCTTTCAATGTTACCTAGTTTTAAGGACTCTCCTACTCAGCGGACAAGCTTAAAATTAGTGTATTCACGAATACATAACAATAACAATATATGCTCTTAAGAAAAATTTAGTCGTGGTTATACTAAGTGGCCTTATCTACGCAATAATAAAAATAAAAACTAGTTGGTACTATTCTAAGAAGAGTTGGTTACTTTTAACTTTTAACTTAACCTACGATTCTAATAAAGTAGGAGCCAGAGAAATAATGCGAGAAAGAAAGCAACCGAGAGTAGTTTATACAAAGCGAGAAAAGAAAGAGGAGGCAACTCAAAAATGAGGTGAGAGTTGTTCTAACGAAAGAAAGGGTTTAAATATACCAGAGAAAGGAGAATTCAAGCAAGCAAGAATAAAAACAAGGCGGAGTTAGCCTAGGCCTATCTGATATAGCTAAGTGCGCAAGCGAGCGGGACTAGTGTTCTAAGAAGACCCCCCGAGAGCAAGCTAAGTTAACACTAGAGCAAGCGAGGGAGCTAAGAGAAAAGAAATAAGTTAATTTTGGAACTTTGGAACTCCAGAGGTAGATAACATTGACATACAAATGTGAGGTGCGCTGGCAACTGCAAGCGAGTATTATTAGAGATAATGATAATGTTAATTTTGTTATTATTACTTTTGCATGATTTGAAAAAGAACTTTTTCTAATTTTTACTTTTGCATTTGTTGCGCTGGTAAGTTATAACTACCAGAGAGTACGGACTAAACACCTGGCTAAAGCCAAGCAAGCGATTCTAATGAACTAGTGTAAGTGAACATTACTAGCAACCGTAAGTTAATACTATGTTATAACGAAAGTAAGCGAGAGTATTCTTATACAAATAAGAAGGGGCAAGCGGGTTCTAACGAAGGCGCAAGCGACTAACGAAGGCGCAAGCGGGCGCAAGCTAAGTTCACACTAGCAAGGGATTAAATATACCAGTGTTATAAGAAGAGTACGAAAGCTGCCTTGGCCTGGCCCTACTGTTATAACGAAATAGTTGGTTACTTTTAACTTTTAACTTAACCTACGAGAGATAGAACGATTTCTTTGATTTTTTTAAGAGATATTAAATGTTTTATTTAATCCAAGTTCTAATATGGATCTAGGTGCTAGGTGCTAGGTGCTAGGTGCTAGGTGAAGGTATTAATAAAACAAATTATTTTTATGCTTGCTAAAGCTTGCTAAACCCTTGCTAAACCCTTGCTAAACTCTTGCTAAACCCTAGCTAAAGCTTGTTAAACCCTAGCTAAAAGAGATATTAAACTTAAATATATATATCTTTAATTGAAAGCACTAGTGAGGATAAAGCTGTTAATAATATTTGTATTTTTGTTTTTTTGAGTTAAAAGAATTAATTAAAAATATGAATGAAATTGATCTAATACCCTTAGGAGATACTTTATTTTCATTAATTAAAAAGGGTTCAGAGCTATTTGAATTAAATCTTATTAAAAGTAAAAAATGCGGAAGTATTGGTTAAACTTAATTCTAATTATTTTAATAGTTTTATTATTTCAGCTGTTACTAGCAGACAATTACCAATGATTGTTAAACCTAGGGCGATAGTAACAAAAGGTATATATTTTTATATCTTATATATTAGGGCATGCGGAGTCGTAAATAATACAATCATAAATAATACAATCATAAACGACAATGTATTAAATGTATTAAATTTAAGTGAGAATCAAATAATTAAAGGAAAATATGATCAGAGATATAAGACTGAAGGATCAGATCTTTTTATATATAATTGTATTGTATTGTATTGTATTAATTATCTAAATAGTATTAAAATTTAATTGAATATTCCTATGTTAATGTTTGTTATTTATTTATTTATTTATTTATTTCGTTTTAAATTCTTTTATTTAATTATTTAATTTGGGATCCCCGTCCGTAAGGGGGGGTAGTTTAATTTTTGTTTATTAAGTTAGCTTAATTTATTTATTTAATTTTATTTTATTAAATTAGTCCGTAGAAGTATCTCGCTTGCTTGTGCCTCCCTGCTTCTCGCTTTCGCAGGGACTGCTTTTATGCGGCACCCGGAACCGGCTGCTACCGGGATAAGCAGAGGCTTGCTCTAATAATTAATGTTTATGTGGTATCTCGCTTATACTTCGTTAAGCTCGCTTAGTTATTTGGATTCTTTGTGTGATTAATAATAATACCCTATTTATTTTATCCTCTCGCTTTAGATTATTGTTTGCATATCTCGCTTCAACTTCGTTTACTTCGTTTACCCTTGCTTTAGCTCTGTTTATTTAGATTATTTTAATTTAATTTAATTAATTGAATATTAATTTCACACTAAATTGACTTGGATTTTAGTTAATTTAATTTAATTTGTTATATATTATCTCTCGCTATTTCACTTCGTTGCTTGCGTTGAGTAGCTACTGGCCCTTTCCGAGGCTTTAGATTATTAAATAATAAACAGGCAAGAAATAAATAAATATGAGACGAAAACCGTTCATTTTTAACACTAATTTTAACACTAATTTTAGCAATTTTAGCAATTTTAACATTTTTAGCTATTTAACCCTTTTAATTTGTAAGATAAAAGTCAAAAGCAAAGAGACAATTTTGTGCATACTCTCGCTTTCGTGACCATCCCTGCTTATTTCGTTAGAACAGCGTAGCCGCTAATTATTACTTACTAATAATCTATCAAACTTTTAGCTTACTAGCTTACCACCTTACTTTTACCTTACTAGCTTACCATCTTACTTAAAAACTATCTAAGTATATAAGAATCTAAGTATCTGAGCAGCGAAGCAGCTAACTATCTAACTATCTGATAATTTAAGCGTCAAAGGTTTTAAGTGTCAAAGAATTTAAGATTCTAAATGTCAAATAATTTAAAATATTAAGAAGCTAAGATTTTAGATTTTAAGAACCTAAGAAACTGATCAGCGAAGCAGCTAAGAACCTAAGTGTAAAATAAATTAAGAAATTAAGAATTTAAGAATTTTAGATTTTAGAATTTAAATTTTTATACTTAATCCGTTAAGACTTACTCCGTTAATACTTTAGATTTATTTAATAAACTATAGCATACACGGTCTCAAGGCCACTCATTAAGCCTATATTATTTTCTCGCTTTCTAGATTCCTGTTATCTATTTATGATTTATTTATGTAATTACCGGTTACCCGTTACTGGCCTGTTTGTTTCCCTATTTTGCCTGTTTGTTGTCTGTTTGTTACCTGTTTTTATTACCTGTATTGTTTGCCTATCTTGTTGAGAGCTATTTTTGTTTTTAGTTAAACCGTATCTTTGATTAAGACTAATTATTGTATTGAATTATTGAATTCTTGAGTTATTGAGTTCTTGAGTTATTGAGTTATTGAGTTCTTGCAACAAAAAAAGCAAAGGCAACAGAGATTTAAAATAAGGACTTAGTTGACACAGAGGACAAAGAGGACACAGAGAAGAGGATAAAGCACAGGGGTTGTATATACAAACGAGAACTTCCGCTACTTTTTCCACATGTTTGCTACCTTGCGTGACGTTCATAGAAGCGAAGGCAATCTCGCACCTTTTTTGCTAGAATCTAAACCCTTAATTTTATTGTTATCAGGTGTCATATTTGTGTTATCACTGTATCATTGTATTACTTCACTGTATTACTTTATCACTGTATCATATTGGATTTTAATGAAATGAGAATATAGGGATTAACCTATAAAATATTTAGAATTTAATAACCCTTTAATGAATTCATTTAATTCCTTATTTTTAATTGCTTCAGGTAATTCAGGTATTAGTATATCAGGAGTATTATATGAGGACATATAAAGATATTCTTTTCCATCTATAAATATAGTTTCATGTACTTCTTTAATTTGATAAATAATCCTATTATGTGATCCTAATAAGGGTAAGAATCCTTCTTCATCAAAATAAATATCTATAAAGGCTTTTTTAACATTATGTTTTAATATTGACATATTATTAGCTGTACTTGCGAAACAGTCATGAACAGTATATAAGGGTATTTGATCACTTGGTATTAATTTATATATTAGTATCTGAACATTACAAGCATTTAATGAATGAATAAAATTTGGCATAAAAGATCTAATCATATAACTAGTATCCTTGTTCATCTAATCATATAACTAATATCCTTGTTCATATAACTAGTATCCTTGTTCATATATCTAGTATCCTAGTAACTTATACTTCCTTAAATTTTATATGTCTTTCCTTAATTTTTATAGGTATTGTATTCTTACAAATTAAGGTATTTATACCTGTTTGTGGAAGTTTTAATATAACTTGTTTTATATGCTCCAATTCCTTTTTGTTTATTGTTTACTCTTTTTTGCAGTATCTATATTTATTTCACATAATTTTAAAATTTTTGCTAATAATAAAAATATATTCAAATTATGAAATTGTTGTAATGTATATATTTTAGGTTCTTTTATGTTATTTTATGTTCTTTTGTATTAATAGTTTTAATTTTTAGTTTGATTTAGATAGGACTTTTGTTAGTACAAAAATTTTGATTAACTTATGATTAACTTGTGATTAAGAGTATGCAGAGGAAATTCCTAAAGATCCTAAAAATGTTATAGAATAACTTATAACAAAGTTGGTAACAAAGTTGGTAATTATAGTTAGTCATTATACAATTCATATTAGCAAAAAGGTTTGTTGAGAGTGCCGTAGAAAAATCAAACAAAACAAAAAGGTCCATAAAATAATTATGGTCTGTATACTAGACGTCACACCTAAAATTGAACTCGTACAGTTGAACTCGAACCGCACCATGTAAAACAGCCGCGGAGGCTTTAAACATACAAGTGGAATGGCGCCTCTACCTATAAATGCACTAGTTGGTGGTGCAGCAGCTACATAAACAGGAAGTCAATAGGGTGATAACAATAGGGTTATAACTTGGAAAAGAGCTTACAAAAGTGTATATATTATACACACAAAGCAAATGAAATAGAAGAAACTAGTTAGCTGAAATCCATAAAGATAGAAGTAAATCACCTACATAATTTATCGTAGTTTTTATTATACAATCTGTATTAGAAGATTGCGATATACCCTGGAATGTTAAGGTAAAAGGGGTTAAGCTTATAAAATTACATAGAATTTAGTTTAGTTAGTTTAAGCAAATTCTCTTTATTATTTATAATATTTGTCATTAGAAATTATTTATAATATTTGTCATTAGAGATGGAACAAGCATTATTTTAAATTAATTAAAAAAAACAAACAAAAAAACAAAAACAAACAAAAAAAAGTTCTTTATTAATAATAAAACAAACAAACCCCCCAAAAATAAAACAAAACAACAAAACAAACCAAAAACAGGCAGAGTTATTTAAAGCAAACAGAGTACCTGTTGCCAGTAGTTAAAGCAAACAGAGCCTAAAAATAAACTATTAGATCCGAAAAGTGTAAAATTTGGAAGAACGATCAATTGTTAAAAGGTTATTTAATTATCAATGGCTTTTGTAAATTTCCTGAGAAAACAAAATTCCCCTCTATCCCTTTCTACCTAGATAAAATTATAACTGTATACATAGGAAGCAAGCAAGTTTTAATTTTAATTGCAATTTGCAACAACTTAATAAATTTAAACCTTGATACTTATTATATTATTTTATTTAAATTTCTTTCTAATTTATGAGTTTTGTTATTTTTTCTAACTCCTATATGAGAATGATTATAAAATTTGTGCTGTTTTTGGTTTTAGTTATTTTTTGCTTTATTTTAAACCCTTAAAGGGAGATAGTATATTTGCTTCTCTATTCAACGTTGTGAGTTTTAGCTTGTTGCTGTGTGAGATTGTTAGTTATAATTTAGGGTGCGATGTTATACGGGGTTTAGGTTTGGTAGGGATTTTTTGTTTATTTTTTAAGGTTTGGTCCGGGTTTGCTACAGTAGTGTTGAAGGGCGTTGCTTGATTGCCTGCTCCTGATTTATTTTTTATCTATAAGTTTAAATTTTTTGAGTGTTATGTGATGGATAGTGGGAGAATCTATCTATATTTATATTTTTCTGTTCCTTTTTTTTAGTCAAGCAGCACAGTATGAAGGAAGATATGGTGATTTAAATTTACTTTATGTTGTAGGTTGTTTTAAAGTTTGTAATACAGTTTCGCAAGCGAGAAGTAATTAAAGTGGTTGTTGTACTAAATTTAATATATTAATTGTATTGTATTTTCCTTAATTATAATTATTGTACTTTGAACAGG
>Ga0208994_1000021_pt1 | contig 8628 bp, 13 predicted proteins | sample MedBloCARef_O3_FD_187849 | JGI IMG/M metagenome (GOLD analysis project Ga0208994, IMG submission 187849) | Forest soil microbial communities from El Dorado National Forest, California, USA - Mediterranean Blodgett CA Ref_O3 (SPAdes) (version 2) | ecosystem: Environmental > Terrestrial > Soil >...
AAAAAAAAAAAAAAAAGAACGTCGGTTTAAAAAAGAATTATCTAGGACAAAAACATACCTTGCCATCCACCGGTCCCTTCTTTCGTGACTTTTTAGGAGCCAGTTTGCTTCTCCCTCGGTCATCGGTGTTCTTTTCGTTAGTCTGCTGTTTCCGTGGAGCGAGTTTCGAAGGTCCTGCAATCTGGTTTTGACTTTGGTCAGGCTGGCTTGAAAGGGGAACTCCTTTCGGCGGCCCAAACTTCATCCCTCGGCGCGCACCCTCCAGCCGTCGTGAATCCATCTCCTCTTCCCCTCCATCCCCACCATCATTAGAGACCTCCCCATCATCAGTGGAAACATCTTCCCATTCCATCTTCTTCTTCCCTTTGGCCTTTTCAGACCTCTTCTTCATAAACGGTTCGTGTAGAGGGCTGGGGTTCAAAACAATGAATGGCGGCAGTTTATTCCTTTGACGGTCAAGGAAGTGGCTATACAAGTTGTCGATCTTGGCAGCAGTGATGTGGTCCGGGTCCATCAAGCAAAAACCTTCAGGAACACAATCAGTCGAATAGATGTTTTGGTTTTCTTGCGCTGCTAAAAGGTAGGGGAATGTCGCTCGTGTGTTCCCAGTGAATTCCCCTGTCCTTAGAGTAAGAAAATAAAAAAATAAAGGATTGAATGACTTTACTGACGATAAACGGCGCCTATGTATCCACGAAGCACCTTCTGCTTTTGTTTATTGTTTTTGAAATCGTACTTTTGGGGCAATACGAAGTGCCCGCGCCTGTTCTTCTCGAATACCATATCTTTTGACTTTTGTCGATGCATGGGAATGTCCGCTTCATCGTCTGAATCCAATTCCCCCTCACCGAACTGCCTCACAGCCCATTCTTTGAATTTCTCGTAAGTACCCTCTTCCCAGTCATTACAGGAATTAGTAAATGTATTCCCGACCACAGGAGAGCTGTCTATGCTAAAAATCGGGTCAGTAGAATACGGTTATGAGGAATATATCGACGAACTGCAGAGCTTGAACATCTTTGCCATCATGATAAGCCACGAGACACATAACCAGGGCTCCGCTCGTGAACTTCCATTCTTCGATCTTCTTTTTGATGTCTTTTGGAAGCTTGGTTTTCGCCATCCTAATTGTCCCATTACAGTCACAAAGTACAGCAATAGCAAATGTCTAAGAACTCACTTCAGTTTAACATCAGCAGGAGCTCCTTCTTTATTCCACAGGTCGACAATCCTTTCGGCTTCTTCGAGCTGTTCCTCATCCATGTTTTGGTGGACCTCAGTCACTGCCCTTTGGTACTTGCTGATGTAATTCTTGTCTGTAGATTTCTCCTCGATTTCCTTCTCGATGAGAGGTTGATAATTTTGTTTAATCACGTCCCTGATGGTGTAGAGTTTTTTGTTTTTGCCAGGTTTCGGGACCCCCCCTTCGGCAGCGGATTCCTCATTGGCGGATCCCTTTTTGATGGATCCTTTGAAATAACGAGAGAGGGACTGAAATTTAAAAAGATATTATTAATAAGCAAACGAAAAACAAAAAAAAAAGAAAAGAATAGAACCGCTTGTAAATCTTTGGGGAGGGCCACTCCTTTGTCCTCAAGCAAATCCCTGCTTTCAGTTACTGCTTTGGCAGCGTCTTTCAAGACTGCTTTTCTTTGATTCTCGTTTTCTGCTTCTTTGAATTTCTTCGAAAATGGGGAAAGAACCTTGCTATAGTCCTCAGCGAAAGTCATTGTGTAATTGAAATGAGTTCGTTAGACGTGACGGCGTTGGATGTTGGTGGTTGAAAAACAAAAAAGAAAAGTCACATGATCGCGGAAACCGGGGGTGATTGATCGAAGTGATCCGGGGATTGGTAAGAAAATAACTTTACATTTTGTTATTTTTACAACAAAAAGCAAATAAGATATAAATTATTAAAAAAACAAATGCGATGGTAATTTTACAATGACAAAAAAAGGACTCCCCCCCCATCAGGACTTGGTTTTGCGCAGCTTGGGCGGTCTGGATGCTGGAATGTCGCTGTCATCAGGAGCAGGGCGTTTCCCACCCTCACCTGCAGGGGTGGGCGTCACAGTCAGCTCTGGGCCAATCTCAACATCGTAAATTGGCTGGGTGGGGCTGTCCAGCATTTCCCCCTTTCCGACGAGAGCGATAAGCGAAGTGCTACCCTCAGACCGAGGGACAATTTGTAGTTTGGGACCAGTCCATATAAAATGCGAATGCTTCCGCTCCATGCAACGAGAATAATAGGGAAATATCTTGGGATAGGACGCTTGGAGAATGCCTTCGATATTTGCAATGAACTCGGAAGATTTGATCAACTCCTCCCTGTCACCTCTTTCATCATCAACAGCCTTACAGAAAACCACAGTAGCAGCCGAAAACTCTGCTAGCATCCTGTTGAAAACGTAATGATGTTTCACAGGCACTCCTTCAAGAAGGATGATAAATCTCTCGGAGAATGCGGCTAAGATCGAACGGAAGTGGGCTACAGCGCAGGCAATCTCTGCCACGAGACTGGGTTCAGGTTTTTGGCCATAATAAAAGTGTTCGTCGAAGGCGGGGGAGAGGATGGCAAATATGCCAAGGTGTAGGACGTCTAAAAATTCCATCTCCGAAGACAGGTCGGGCAAATGGGCACCTAAAGCAAGACTAATTAGAAATAGACTCTCGTAATTGAAGAAATGACCCACCGTCGACATCCTTTTTGTCAAGTCGCACTGACCAAAAAACAAGTAATTGATAAAGAAAGGTGCGGGTCTCAAAATTACTATCGTTTGTCAACGCTAGTCCAAGGATAAAGGTTTGGGCAATTGCAATGACTGATGGACGAATGGTTGATTTTGCGTAAAAGTGCCTGCCAACGCAGAGGGAATTGGAAGTACCAAGAACAAAATGAGGCACACCGGGAGGCATAATGCTGGAAAAAAAAGATCAGATCCATTTTCTGACATTCAAAAAAACACTCACAGCATATCGCCCTTCTGGAGATGGACTCCCTCAAAACGGAAACGATTAGTGTTGTCCCCTTTGTTTATGAAATATGGGTCCCAAGCGGGCCCAAGGGAGTCGACGGAGCAGATAATTTTGTGTTCTCCAAATTGTGTCACAACGATCCAATACTTGCTTCCATCCAGAATAACGACCGCAGTCCCAAGGCCTTCAGAGTCCGCATGGAGTGGACTGATGGTGCCCCTAGTTCCAATTAGCGACCATTCCATCTGGTGCTTAACGTCAGGAACATCGAAAATGTGGGTATAGCCTGGAGCAACCCGAGACTTGGCCGCTTCATGGGATGCTAGGCAGCTAAATTGAGGGGGTGGATATAAATGCCCTCCATATGAAGGCAAAGAGATGGCATTGAGGGGAGGGCACTCGTCATTCGAAAAGGTTTGGGTAATGTTAAATAATTCCCTCAAAGTTCCCTGATGGTGCCGATGTTCAGGTCTTTGGGGATCAGCTTTTGTCGAAACTGAATGAAATTTTAGAACAAACAAATTTAACAGAAGGAATGCCGTTCCCACCATGCACATTGATCTTTTTGTCCACGTCGTAAAGACGTCCGAAACTCTTCAAATCCCAACCGTAGTTGTAATCAAGTGGATTGCCATGGACCAATATAACCCGTTCACGAAGGATATTTTGAATGTCTCTATCATCTAGGCTCAAGAATTCCGAATGTGAAGCAACGTAAATCCGGGACTGGTCAGACCCAGGCGTGTATTCCTTGCTTTTGGCATTCGGTTGCAGGTGGGGAGGTAAACCATTTTTGAAGTCAGCTTGGATGCGAGCTTCAATTGTCTTTAGGGTTTTGGTATCTTCTCCTGTCTAAATATGTTGTGATGGGGGGGCAATGCAATAGATATGTTCCTACTTACTGACTCAACATTTCCAGGTGGAACGATCTTAACCGGTGCGTGTCTGTATGGTTTTGGTCCAGCTTCAACCGTTGAACCCCATCCCGCAATTTCAGCAGAGAGCGTTGGGTGGTACTTTGCGAGCAATTATTGCCAACCAATTGGATGAGTACAATTGAAAGACTAACCTCTGCCTTCTCAACATCACGGAGCTTAGATGTTTCGTCATCAGAGTCAGCCTAAATGACATTTAGTCAGCCTTTCCTTCGTGGAATAATTTGAACACCCACTCGTAAGAGAACCTCGCCCTTCTTAAGAGCTGGCTTCCTCTTGGTCTTGGACGATTTGCGGGGCCGGGGCAAAATGATCCGTATCGTAGGGTTGTTTTTCTTCATCGGAGCGATGCGTGAGCTCCTGCGGGGCTCGAACAGTGCTGTGTGCTGGAGCGACTCGTCAACATTCATTGGATCATCTTCTCCATCCGACGACTTCTTCGACTCATTATCAAATTCACCTTCCCCACCCGACAACTTCTTGGACTCATCATCAGAGCTATCTTCCCCATCCGACGGCTTCTTGAACTCATCATCAGAGCTATCTCCATCATCCGACGGCTTCTTGGGCTCATCATCTCTCATCGGGTCATCTTCCTCAACACAGGCAATGAGGCCATCCAGCAACTTCTTCGACACATCTTTAGCCATAAGGTCATCTTCCTCATTATCAGAGCCATCTCCACCATCCGATGGCTTCTTGGGCTCATCACCTCTCATTGGGTCATCTTCCTCAACGCGGGCAGTATCCAGCAACTTCTTGGACACATCTTTAGCCGTAAGGTCATCCTCCTCAATGCCGGTAGCGGGGCCATCCAATGACTTCTTGATATCCACCCCATCCATGCGCTGATCTTCATCGACCGCCATCGTATCTGAATCCGACAATGCGTTCTTCGACCCTAACCCATCTGCAGGCTGACCACAATCAACAGCCGTGAAATCCGATTCACTGAGGTAATCATCTTCACCACCACTCGCACCCGCCAATGGCTCTTTTGACTGCGTGGCGATCTTAGGGTCAGCATCTTCATCGTCCGATGAGTCCGGCGGTGCCTCCTCTTCGTCGTCTATTGGAATCGGTATAGGCTCATTTGACTGCACGACGACTGTATGATTGACTTCTTCTTCACCATCCGATGCATCTCGCTGTGTCCCTGCAACAATCCTTGGATTACTTCCATCCTCTTCCTCGCCCTCGGAATGAGGTGTCTTCCCGCCCCCACCCTTTGACATAGAGGATAGCAACGCTGGAGAGGGTGCCTTCCCCAACCTCGGCCGATCTGTCAAGTTATCTTGTTTGGGAGGTTCAGCTCCTAAGCACTCTGTCGAATAATGAAGATCCTTGGGGTTGACAAATAGACAAGGCTGTAATTTCCCCTCCATTGCCTTCCCTGACTCCTCCCGATAATCGCCGTCACACAGCAATGGATCCACAGACTCTTCCTCCTCGCGGTCAGACTCCTCCTCCCCACAGCCACACTCCTCCTGAGAGCAGTCAGACTCGCGGTCAGACTCCTGCTGATTGTCACCTTCACAAAGCAATGGATTCCCCACGTCCTCCTGATAACGACCTTTACGATCATCACCTGAGTAATCCAAGTTCAAATATTGACTAGGCGAAAAATTACCTGCAAGCAAGGCTTGGGCAGATGCAATGGCAACATTAGGTGTCTCTGGAGGAGAGGCTAGCCCTCCTATTGTGCAGAAAACATTTAGTATGATGACTAGTTTTTAAAAGTGGCACTGACTTTGAACTTTGTCTTTTAGATTGTTGGGGACTGCTCCAGGCAAGTAAAATAAAGGATTAAATCCAATCAATTAAATGGACATACCGGCTGAAGATGGACGGGGAGTAGAAGGAGTGGCGGAGCTGGCTGTAGCCAAACGGAACCACGCCAAGGCTTTGCTGTCATTTACCAGATCCTTCTCGAGAGATAAAAGTTGTGAATAAAGAGTTTCCATCGCGTTCTCACGCAGTTTTCCCTCTGAAATAGATATAATGGCTTGGATAACACAGTCCTCGAGCTGAACGAGGATTTGAGGGCGGTCGTTGCCAAGGGCTTGGAAGACCTTGAGGATCATCAACAAATGGAAATGAAAGGACATAAAAATCACCTACTCTAAGGAGAAAGGTGCTATTGACGGTTCTCCCTCCCCAACTGTTAGTTGATAGCGCCAAAAGCGGAGATGTTGCGAAAACCATTTCGATGGCGTTTTTCATAGCTTTGTGTAACGGTTGAATATCTTTGTAGATCTCTTCAAACTGCGCTGATTCCATTTCATCTGACCATATTCTTAACAACATTTAATATACAGCTGGAAAATATATCTCAAAATTTCCCACCTCCACAAGACCTTTCTGACATCAGAAGGCTTTTCTGGAAACACCCCATTGTTCTAATGGGAGAAAGAATTTAGATACGTCAAGAATATGGTTAAAACTTACCTTCGAAGATATTGCCATTGCTAGGGCAATCATTTCCAGCCCTGCCTCGATATAGAGGATTTTTTTCACTTTGACTACCGCGATTAGTTGCCTTGACAGACTCAGGGTGATCTCAATGGGTTTATTACTCTCCAATGTCGGTGTATTTGAAGACGCCTTAACATATGTTGACCTGTGCTTGTGGCGGTCTACCCATGTATGCATGAATTTGCGTATGATTTTCGTAGGAGGGGTGAGTTCATCGAGGATCTTGAACCAAATAAGAAAAGTAAGAGATATAGGGTGGGAGGGGGGGGAAATCACCTTTGCAGCGGTGCCAAAATATTCCGGAGAATGAATCGTCCTGGGTACAGGAGTTCCTGGATGGACCGCCGCCAAACCAAGAGGTTCAAGAAACCGATCAAGCATGACGAACTTGGATATGAAACCCCAAATCCGTGCGGAATTCTTCGCCGTCACTGCTGCCAAATCTGACGAAAGAAGGTTTTCCGCATCACGCATAACAACGTCCACTGCAATAGTATCGGAGAACGGGTGAATTTCATCTAAACCCTTGCCAATTCTCTGACCGAAAATTGTAAAATGAGTAAGGAAAAGAGACGAAGGGCAAGCTTACCATCAATAACGCATGGAAACTTCCTTCCCCAAGATCCTGTTGCAATGCCAACGCGATGTCGTCCATCCTAGGAACGTTGGAATAAAAGGGTAGGTCGTTAAAAAATGAATGTTGTTTTCGCCACAATTTGCCAGTAAGAATTTCTCCATTCGAATTTGTGACGGTTTTCATGAGTGGCATGTTGGGAAACAGAAAAATGAGTCTTGAAGGTGGGTCGTGATGATGGAGTCTGTTGACTGAAAGAAAAAGTCACCTGAGTACGTGCCGTCACGAGTTACACTCAGGTGACTTCGTCTCACGAAAACATTTGGTAAGCATTCCGCGGATCCATAAGAATGCCAAACAAAGACAAAGTTCTTCTTCCATCTCAAATCCCAAGTGGAGAATCCATTCCAAATCGCTCATCCGGAATACATGGGAAGATGCGGACGCGCGTTCTTCATAACTGTGTAGAGGTAGATGCGGATACCTTCAGCCCATTCTGTGTCAAAGCAGATGGGAATGCATTTGGCGATTTTCGGCTTTCAATCGTATTTGGCGTTCGAGGAATTATGCTACATTGTGTGTGAAAGCCAATGTGTATGCAGTTGCCACACTGTGTGTCAAAGCCGGTGTTGTTCGTGGAGTCGCTTTCGTTGTGTGTAAAAGCCAATGTGAGCACGGTTGGTGTTCGGAGCCTTGCGATGCACTGTGTGTCAAAGCCGGTGTTTCTGCAATGGCCAATAGCTGCACTGTGTGTCAAAGCCGGTGTGTTCGTGGAGTCGCTTGCGTTGTGTGTAAAAGCCAATGCGAGCACAGTTGGTGTTTGGAGCCTTGCGCTGCACTGTGTGTCAAAGCCGGTGTTGTTCGTGGAGTCGCTTGCGTTGTGTGTAAAAGCCAATGCGAGTACGGTTGGTGTTTGGAGCCTTGCATAGCATTGTGTTTTAAAGCCGGTGTTTGCGCGATGGCCAATTGTTCTTAGATTCCCTTCTTGCTCCGTCCCATGGTCCCAGGTGAGTATCAAAAACAACCGCGAACAGTCAATGATGTTTTGATAGGTTCCAAAGTTTAGTTACCAAATTTGAGCTTTGAATGGCACCATGGGGTGCTTTAGGGCTTGACGTTGTCTCCAGTAAGCTTATAATTTTTGCGAGACTAATTAATTACCAATGTTCTTTTAAGTTTTTCAGTTGCCACCGCAAGAATTCACCGTCATCACCATCCCTAGTGAGTATCAAAATTTACCGCGAACGGTCAATGACTTTCCGATTAAGTTTTCAGTTACCAACCCAATAAATCACCGTCACCAAGGTTCATTCGACTTAGTTTGTGACTCGGATGATAAGATTCAATATAGACAGATTGAGACGGATTTCGCAGGCAAGTGAGCACCGTTTCATCCTCCAAAATATATATGATATTAAGAAATAAGCAGCGAACACCACATTTTCTATTATTTCATCTAAAACGTTCCGGATTTCCAAATTTAATATTGTAGATTTCCATCGATGCTTTGTTTGAAAAGAGATGAGGGCCCCATCTCGGATTGAACAAACCATCACTTTTTTATTGATTTTAATATTTGTTATTATATTGGGTCCTCGGATTGGGGTTTGTAGGATCTCGTCGAAATGCATTTGTATTCTTAAAGTCAGTTAAATGGGAATTGAGCGT
>Ga0208994_1000022_pt1 | contig 8462 bp, 8 predicted proteins | sample MedBloCARef_O3_FD_187849 | JGI IMG/M metagenome (GOLD analysis project Ga0208994, IMG submission 187849) | Forest soil microbial communities from El Dorado National Forest, California, USA - Mediterranean Blodgett CA Ref_O3 (SPAdes) (version 2) | ecosystem: Environmental > Terrestrial > Soil >...
TATTAATACTGTCAGTTATTTATCTTTGGTCAGCGAGTCCTGCTAGACAGCAATAAAAAGATGCACCAGACTTTTGTAATTGTTAATAAATAATCTATGAAGCTTTTTAGACTCAGTTTTGCTCTAGAAGATCATGGAAGAGTAAAGAGTCCCGTTTGGCATCACCATACGCGAACGGCCCCTTCGGACAGTGAACCCCCATTGTGTTGTATTGGATGGGATATATGCGGCATACCTGACACGAATAGCGGCTCATAACCGGCTCAGGGCCCCGCTGGCAAGATTTGTTGTTCCTTTCAGTCCTGATGCATCAATGGCCTGCTAGCGGAAAAAATGTCTATTGATGGGATGGATTCAACGCTATCGACAGTTGATAGCCATCATAGACTCGAGTTAAGTGCCGAACGGGTAATTTAGTGTTCCTGCAAGCGCAAGTGACACTTCTTGGGAGTTGATGTTAAGAATGGTACATGGAGGCGTCAAGTTCCGTTCGGTAGCCCTATACGCGAACGGACCCACCGGACAGTAAACTCCTCATTTGGACTTGGCAGCCGTGTATACGGTGTGATACAGAGAGCGGCACATAGACGAGCGGAAGGTTCCATTTGGCAAGATTTGTTTGTTCCTGTTAGCATATCCTGAACGCCCGCGAGTTAACAGACAAAGATGTCCATCAGACTATAGGTTTGATTCAATGCTATCGACAGTTGATAACCGTCGTGGATTGGGGTTAATTTACAAACGATGATTTAATGTTCCTGCAAGTGAAGTAACACTTAATGGGAGTTGATGTTAAAAATCGGTTTATGAGGAGTGAAGAGTTCGTTCGGTAACGCGAACGGCCCCACCAGAAATTGTACCGCCATTATGTGGTATTGGCTGTCATGCATGTGGCGTACCTGCGAATGATAGACCAGCAGAGGGTCCCGTTTGGTAAGGTTTATTTGTTCCTGTTCTGATGGCCCCCTAGCGAAAATGATGTCCATCGGACTATATAATGGATTCCATGGTATCAACAGTTGATAGCTGTCATAGATTTAGGTGAATTCACGAATGGTGGTTTGGGGTTTTCTGCAAATGTAAGCGACATCTTCATACGAACAAATCCAATCATGAAGGAGGGAAGAGTTCTGTTCGCATCACCTATACGCGAACGGACGTATTGACATGTGGGATCCTCATCTGAGCATGCATTGCTGTGCATGCCAAATGCAGTTGAAAGAAGCTGCGTGCCGTGATATTTCGAAACGTGAGTAGGCCGGCTAGGGCCCAACATTAGACAGTTCTATTATTGCGTTCTACAAAGATGAAACAGACAGCTAGTAGGATGGCGAGCTACGAATCCTGTACTCTTAACCCTGTGTACAAAGACCACTGCTCCGGCCTCCCACACTAAATCAATTGATTGAAACTATACACCTACCGTCGAAGCTTTGATTTATATTGTATTCTTGAACTGACTATCTTTAACATTGGATTTTGCCTCGGACATACCAATGTCTAAGAAATTGACTTCTAGAGCACTCTACGATAACTCCACACCAGTGTTTGCCGCTGTTCACGCTGGGAATACGCGGAGTACAAATGAAAGGTTCGCTCCTGTATCCTCTTATAAGTTTGTATCATTATTTATTGACGAGGGCAGCATTAAGATATTTTGCGTATCTTGTCAGCAAGAGACCAATCATCTTATAACGCAATGCCAGCCAGTATCAGCTCATCAATTCACACAAGCACAGAGTATGGTCACAATGGGTGCCATTGAGATGACCCCCTCATCGTGGAATGCTACCCAACCTCGATATCACTTGCAAAGTCTGGAACCCACCCCGACACAGGAATCGATCCGAGAGCGTATGCCCAACAAGTTAACAGCGCCATCTTCCAGACTATTTCCCTCTTACTCCAAGCCACAACGTCGAACACGATGGGTGGAACAGCCATCAGTGATGTCCTCAGATGAAGAATACGAAATTGACGGTGCTCCGAATCAATCAATAAAGAATAAGAATGTGCCACATCGAGTCAATACTATACGAAAATCTCCGCAGCCCAACAAGTCGCGTGGTCACCAAGTCACTTTCAGCCGACCACCATTAAAGCAACAAGTACACTACATGCCACCAAACTCAAAGCAAGTACTGCCTGCAAACCACCGAAAACAGGTCACCCGACAAGGCACTTCATCGGGAGCGCCAGACATATCACAGTCACGTGTGGCCAGGAAAAACCCAACAACATCATCTAATCGTATTCGCAGCACCGAAGCTCTCCCTCGTTCCGCACTATCTCAAGCCACGGCACGTGCAGCTGTCAGCCAGATTACGAAAGAGAGCGATTTAGAAGGAGCTCACGGGAGTGAATCTGATTCCGAAGATAGTATATTGTGCCGGTCAACGCTAGACATCAACCTACTAGCTGAATTGATATTGGAGGTACACAACAGAATCACCGATAAAAATAGGATCAAGGGAAGGAAAATCCATTGATTCTTGAGTCCAAGGAATGATGTTGTTATCATCTTGTGTTGCAGACGATATTGCAAATGCACCATTACAGTTACCGAGTTTCCTTGCAATTAATGTTACTAGCTATAACTTTTGGATGACGTATATTCTTAATTATTTGTAGCTCTTGTTTTATATTGTTGCTCACTGCTATTGAGTTCATGTAATGGCAAGCCGAGAGGCATGGGTTCAATTGTGTGTTCGGTTATGCCACTCACTGAGTAGCTTGAGTTTTCCATCCGCGTTTCTTGCAAGTACATAGAGCGTTTTCCTATTTTTAGTCTTTATTTAATGCAACTTTGTTGGAGCCAATGATAGGTATAGACTCCTGTCTAGAACATTTGACGCGCGGTGATGCCAGCACAGGTGATGTAGTGATTGAACACAGGGACGCTAAAGCAACAGCAGATATGCAACAGACAGCATTGATGGCTTATGGCACAAGGTATGGCTTACGGAAAGACGATTCGGGGATTCCGATCCAAACAAAGAGAATGTTGAAACCAGAAAACAGCCATCCCAACCGAGGATTAATGATTGTTAACATACTCGTCTCATTCATATGTAGCTTCCTGATACAAAGTAAGCTGATTCGGGCGTTTTTACACTACCGGAGTGCATACAATTGTGAGAAGGGTGTAAATCTGTCAGGGACGGGCTGCAAGGAGATAAAATGAGACAAAGGCACTTAGAAATGGGGAGGATTGAAACTTGGAATGCGGCCACTCCTCCGCTGTCAGCATGTGGAATCTTCCATTTCGGTAGAGTGAGGACGTATAGCAGTGCAGATGTCACCACTCACGTATCTTTTCGGAGAATCTAGTAGCGGGGAGAGGTACTTCCAAAGTGCATTATACGCTGGTATACTTTCCCCCTTTACCATGTTTACGGCAATTAGGAGGGTGGACGGCTTGAATTGCAAAGTGTACTTCTCATGGGCACTTTTACCGCTTTGCCTTTCTTCTTCTCGAATCATATATCATGCAAGGGATATGTGGCTCATGCACCCGAGAACAATTTTCTACTACCGAGTATCTATCATGATCTTGCGATGTAATAGTCTGTCGGCTTACTAGGTAGACAATGAAAATTCGGCAGCTAAGCGTTGATTGATTTTTCACCCCACAGATGTTTCGGCCGTTGATATACGTATTGATACCAGGAAAGTATCGCATTCGCAGTGCTAGACACATGACACGATTCAGTACTAGAATCATCCTTTCCGTGTCATCGCAATCATGGATATCCTGCAGGCTGTTTTCTCTTTAGTGGAAGGTATCTACGGGTATGAGACAACTGCTACAATAGCATAATGCACAATCTTTCACACGGAATGAGTTATATCTACAGCGGCTTGATTAACCTTCACGAATTTGGTCACTCTAAGCAGATATGCTTGTCTACGCGGTACTGGAAGAAGAGTGATAGTGGAGAAATGTAGACATAGGCAACTAGATAGAGTTTATGTATGCCACTATGCATGGTACATACTTCGTGGCTGACGCCGGAAAATGCCAAAACTCGGAGAGGATAGAGGTACCCCTGGCGCTTGATGTGGTTGTAAGAGCTAGAGTATACATGTTACCATGTATGCTGCATTCCGGTTGATTCCTCTCCGGATCCAAGTTCTATTACTGGCCTTTCACTGTCTTCGAAGCTTCTGGACACTTCTTTCCTTCCCTGTTGCTAACCCAACCTCACCGTCCCGGAGTGAGTTTGATGTAGCGGTCGCTGAATTGAGGGCAGGGTATCTTTGAAGGGAGTACACTACTAGCCTAGTGATGTATGGCTTGAGTCTTTTCTATCAGGAAGGTTGATCGCGATTCTATGTCTGAAGGCTGACCCTCAAAGTTGTTCTACATTGATGGTGATGAAGTGTATATAAACACCCCATACACCGCGAATGATTGATTCATCTTCACCGTGATCGATATTGTGACGGGGTGACGGAGGATGGGGAGATTGAAGGGTATGTATTCTATTTGTATTTATATTTATAAACTGCTGGCTGACACGTTTGATTGCAGATGTCTTCAGAATTTGTGATGATTAAGCTTGTGGACTGTGTTAGGTATGTATTGAATATTTCGTGAGAGGAAACGTGGGGTTTATAATATGATTCAGTGCAGTGTTATAATTATTTCCATATCAATTACGATGAATAAAGTCGCAAACACTATCACCGCCGCTTCGATCTCCAAACCAGCGATAACGATAATAGACTCCGATACATAAACACGTTACGTGTTCACAGTACACACCTTTAGAGAGCTAAATCCACCATCAAAACCAAAGATAAACGAAGTATCCATCGACGCTTTCTTTAAAGCCAACTTACACTTTGTTTCGAGCAACTGGAAGCATACCACCGGTACATCAGCCCTCAAAAGCTTCTGAAACGACAGCACATTTGCCATCTACCTTAGTCGCTACCTCTTCTACCTCCTAAGTCACAGAGGAACTACCCATCGACACCTTTCATTGGGGCCAGGTTATATGGAAGCTTTCTACCGTACATCGGTGGATTAGCAACACCACATTCACTGTCTGCCTTGGTCATTGCCTCTAAAGCATCCAAGATCAAAGATAAAGGAGCTACCCATCGACCTTCTTCATTTAGGGCAATTAATACGTCGTTTCAGCAACTGGAAGCCTACCAGTACATCCACGTATTACCGAGCATCTGAAACGAGAACATATTCACCGGCTTCCTTCATTGTTCCCTCCAAAGTGTCATGGGTCGTAGAGGAACTACCCATGTACTCCCGCACATTCGCTGTCTACCTTGGTTTCTACTGTACTACACATTGAGGTCAAGACGTCAGCAATCAGCAGCGGCTGTCAATCTCTTTATTTGAGCGTATTGGTCAGCATCAGGAAGCCGTTATCTCATGAATATTTCTAGTGGGCACTGGCTGCATGGAGATTTCAGATAAAGGGTAACATCAGCTGATCACCGACATCACATTCGCCATCTGCCGTGGTCGTTACCTCCAAAGCCTCAGGTTAACTGTGAAGGCGCTACCTGTCGCCACCTAACTTTTGAGGCAATTTATACCTCGTCTCAGGAATTGGACGCATGCCAGTTCATCATCAGACTGCCCATGATTTGAAACAATGTACACCTGCAGTCTGCCTCGATTTCCAGGTCTAAAGCCAACTACTCCATCTCATACGAGTTGATTCGGAATTTTCGGGCAGGTACCTAGCACTCGAAACCTCTGTGGGCCATACAGTACCCGACAAGTGGAAATCATCATTCAACTGGACCTTCCCGATAAACTTGTTAATCTACAACACCACGTTCGACACTTCGATCTAGGAATATCACTGGAGGAATCGTCGGACAACACCAGTATGTTCAAGCTAGCTTGGGTTTTCAGGAAGAGGCTTAATATACTTCTAATGCCAGTATGAGGCCAAAAATTCCCGACTAGTGCGTTCGACTGGATCTTCCAATTAATTAGGTTCGACTACAACCCCTCGTTTGGCATCGAGTTTCAATCTGTCCACCAGCATACTACTTGGACTATCACCCAACTGTTGCCCAACATCGCCGTATTCATGATTCCCAAATGTTTTTTTGCTCTCGCCGAGTTCTCTCGATTTCCTTCTGTGTTCTACTTTGGTTCTAGTGATTTCTTGACTGGCATCAGCTGGTCGTTGCAACTGGCACTTCCGACATTCGACTCGGACGGCATTGTTTTTCCACATCGAATATCCAGTCGTGGAAAACTGGAACTGGAATGATTCAATTCTTTCATGCGCAAGTTGAAACAGAGGGGATAACAGTTACTTTAATCTGTTGTCCTCAATAATATTCAGTTCCATCCCAGTCCGTGATCAAAACTTGAAGTCGATAATCGGTCTACCCTTGAAGATCGCACTCAGATGTATAACATTCCGTTTCAGATCACTCTGCTTTTCGAAACGCCAATATCTGGAAAGGAGCCTTCAAAAGTACACCCTGGGTACCTTGAGAGCAGCTCTACTGGATCCCGAGCTCGGTGCTGTTAATGTTTTGGTTGGGTCTACGGATATGTCGAAATTGGAAGAGGAATGGGTAGGATGTGCTGTCTTTTGGAAGATGGAGGGAAAGTGGAAGAAGACATGGTGGCATATGCGAAGAAACCTCCTTACATGCATGCGGGGTTCCAGATGTACCAAGAGGTCGCTTTTTCGGAACTGCTCTTTGAAGTGGTTGCTTTATATGTTTCTTTTCCTCGACCTTTGCTTTCCTTTTATTTTTCTGTATTGTTTCACCATCAGCCTGAGTGGAGTAAAGCGGAACATAGCAATCAAGGCCTACAATTTGATGCAGAATTGGATGCTATTTTGGAAGCTATGAAGGATGTGGCGGGAGGATAAAATCGACAAAATAGGTTGAAGATGGTCGCGGTTTTACAGATTCAACAGCGCAACTTCAATGAGCTCTAAGGATTCCTGAGATATCTTGGCGACTAAAACCTTGATTGACATGTTCCGCTTCACCACACTCAGCCTGACCGAGAACCAATGGAGAAAATTAAAAGGACAGCAAAGGTTCAAAAAAAGAAACCAATAAAGCGACCACTTCAAACAGCAGTTCCGAAAAAGCGACCTCTTGGTACATTAGAAACCCCGCATACGGAATAACCAATACCAGATAAGGGGGTTTTAATTTCTTGCGGATCATTTATAGGTGTTCCTGACCGGAACTCATCACTCATTGAACCAATTTTGAGCATCGACTCCCAAGAACGAGCAGAACACCAAGAGAAGAAGGCAACAGTGTAAGATCGGGGATCAAATATTGAAAAGAAGGAACTGCCGGATGATCAAGAAGATAGGTTGCAGATGGTCACAGCTTTTATAGATTCAACTGCGGCACTATTTATGTTTTTCTTTTCCTCATCCGTTACTTTCCCATTATTTTTTCGCTTTTGATGGATCATGTGTGAAGTGGAGAGTAAAGGTTGCAGGCCTCCGTGACATTGGAATGTATGATGAGATGGAGTTTTAGAGCAAGGGAGAGCTTGATGGTGATTGTACATAGCTGATTGGGCACGCGATGGTAAAAGGCAGGGAGTCTTTCGCACAATAGTGCAAAATCTACCATAAAGTTGATTGTTAAACTGCAGCCTTGACTGGATATTGTTCCTGGCAGCAATCTCGATAGCATAGTCTAGCCAGTGGCAGCTTTGAAACAACGCTATCTAAACCAACTTCGCCAGCAAAGTCACGAGATCGGGAAGCACTCAAGTAGATTCACTCAGGCTTCCCAAAAGTCCATCCGGAGTGGGAATATGGCTACCCGATCCCGGACCGCGATTGGTCAGGCCGAGAGAATTTGGACTAGAGCCCCGCAAAGCCGAGTGATATTCGAATGAAGCGAGTGATATACTGGTGACTAGCCTTCATTGCAATTTTGCTCATCTACACCAGTTACAAGGTTCCAATGTCTAGTATTGAGATAAGAGAAATTTATGCCATATAATTCATTATGAAATGAGTGGTTTTTAATGTAAAAAACCCCGAGATAAGGAGCATTAAGCTCCGCCAGGGCCCGCTAGATCCCCGCCCAGGGCTCTAGGTAACTACGTATACCACGCCCTGAATGACGATGGTTGGCCCTGAAAGACTGGCGATCGCTCAGACTATTGGGAAGCCTGGCTTGGCTGCCTCGTAAAAGTTTGTTGGGCCAACTGCAGTGCAGTTGAACACTTCCCGGCGGGCCATCATTTACATGCCGTGAAACTCTCTCCTTCAATTGCCCCGAATGTGATCGAATGGGCTTACTTGTCTGAGCGAGTCATGTTACTGAACTGAGCACGAAGAAATTGAATAACTTTTAAAAGGTCCCAAACGAGACCTAAATAGAGACATTATCTAAATAGTGCTCCAACTTCGAAACAGAGGATTCCCAAGCAGGTGTGCCAGGAAAACTCGAATGCAATTTGAACAAGCCCCGAACGG
>Ga0208994_1000024_pt1 | contig 8424 bp, 3 predicted proteins | sample MedBloCARef_O3_FD_187849 | JGI IMG/M metagenome (GOLD analysis project Ga0208994, IMG submission 187849) | Forest soil microbial communities from El Dorado National Forest, California, USA - Mediterranean Blodgett CA Ref_O3 (SPAdes) (version 2) | ecosystem: Environmental > Terrestrial > Soil >...
TTATTTCTCTAGAGACAACGAGTATAAGTCTGTCTATGACTATCTAAGTAATGCCTAGTGCAAAAACTAAGATAAAAAGGTGTAGTACAGCCAGTACAGGAAAGACAACGAACAGATGTTTGCGAGAGAGCGGAGTTTGAATCCGTTCCCACACATCGCAAAGGGAGTAGTTTTAAGAAATAAAAGCTATCTCCTGGACTAATAATTAATATATTGGGTTTGGAGCGACAACCATATATTAATTGTTGTGTCTACCAATGAAATGAAGCTAGAATGAAGCCCTTGACAACTGATCAGCAGTCTTGGTAACTTAGAGTAAATTCCACCAAAATGAAGGAAATTCTCTAAGAAGGTTCTTGTAGACCGGAAATCCGGGACTGGAGATCGAACTCAGGCATCTAAAAATAGTGGATTTGATGAAGAACCTTTGAGATCATGCTTCCTTTGATTCCCCTCAAAGGAACTGTCTCTATGAAGTTTCTAAGTAGTAGGAGGAGCAGTTCCCTCATTTGTTTGAGTTCGGACTGTCCCCCGTAGAAATAAAATATTCTGAAGAGACAGAAATGTCTAGAATATTTTTATGAACACGACGCAAAAGGAACTGAGCGATTTGGTGTAGAATTGCCCGATGCGCACGGAGTCCGGTGTTTTGAGCGCTTCAGGGGCTTTGCTATGGAATTGCGGCTGTCCCTCGCTAAAAATAAATATTCTGAACCGAGGGAACGTTCAGAATTAAATCTATGACAACGCAGGAGAAAGATCTGAGCAATTTGGTGAAGATCTGACCGAGATACGCCTTGTTTGAGTGTTTTGGTATGTGTTTATATTGCACCACAAAGGGAAGGGTTTCCCTTGGCATAAAAATACATTCTAGGCACCAAATAAAATGTAGATAGCAGAGAATGGAGACTGAGATTCATGTGATATTTGTTGTGGAGTTTGTACTATTTTTATCTGTGCCAAATTGTATTTAAGAGTAGAAAGTTTGTAAAATATGACCAGAGAATTGTTTTATTCTTCCCTCCCACTTGGCAACCAACAGAGGTTTTAAAGTCGAAAGGACTTGAGCTGTCTGGGTGCTGTGCAAGAGGCTTAGGTCGAAAACGCACTTCTTTCAATTTGATTGTTGGCTTTAAAACCTGCAGAAGTTTTATTGTAAACTTGCTGTTGTGTAGTCTTTGTAGGACTATAACTGCTCTATTGTTGGGAAATCCTATAGAAGGTTATAGTAGCCTTGCTATTGGTACTGGAGGCATCCTTATCTGCACCCCCTATAAGTCCGTGATCACACTTTGAGTTGATCTTGATTATTGTGAAACCGTCGACGCGCGCACTTATAAAGTCGCTTTCAGAACTTTGTTGGAACAAGGCTATACTTTCTAGGAAGCCCCAACCTTGCAAAACCTGTACTGTATTGACTATACTACGTTGACCCGTTAATAATTATTTGATTAAGGCTTAAAACACCTTAGTTGATTTTTGTGTGTGGTTTTTGTGGTTAGACGATCCGGCACTCATCATCTGGAGCCCACCGCGAGGGGGTTTCCTAAAGTTTTGAAACCCTTTTTCCGTGTGCGTAGACCCCTTTGTTGATTTTGTAAAGATATCGGTCTTGACTGTATCTTGCATAATTGACTTTCATTGTTTTTGGGCGTAGCGAAAATTCCGCCCAGAACTACACATACTTCCAAACGAGCAGGAGTTGAGAGTGGTCTTTCTAGCGAGAGGGACTTAATAAAATCGAGACAGTGGAAAAGCGCTCAAGTAGAAAAACAGTTGTCAAAAGCAGCTCATACTACTTCAGAGATGTCTAAGGACAAGCAGTCCGAGATTGTGCCGCCAAAAGGGGCGACCGCTGAGAAAACGACGTTTGTAATGACTGAGAAACGTATGATAGCACCTACCTCGAAGGATGCTCCCAGATTTAAATCATCTAAACCTGAGGACCTTAGACGGTTCCTTACGTCGATGGAAGATCTTTGGGAAGCGGCTAATATTACGCTTGATCGGGCAAAGAAAAATATGGTTGGCAAATATGCTGACCATGAGAGTGAAGAAGAGTGGAAAGCCTTTGACACGTTCGAGGATGGCCACACTTGGGATGAATTTAAGGAGGAATTGCTGGAAAACTATCCTGAGGCTGCTGCTGCTGAAAGAGGCACGCCAGCAAGAATCAGAAAGTTATGCTATGATGTTGGAAAGATAGAACTTGGTGATATGAAAACCTTGTTTACTTTCAGAAGATCTTTCGGGGCAGAAGCCAAAAAGTTGCAAAAACCTCCGGTGGCAATGGCGAATAGAGAACTTGTGGAATTGTTTATCGGGTGCTTGACAGACAATTTTGCTTTGGCAGTCTTACAGCATCTGGGGAATAAGCCTGCAGATCCTCAGCCCGTTGCTACTTCAGGTCAGTCAACTCAAGGCCAGTCAACCGTGAGCAGTGGGAACGTTGTGCCGAAACGGCCAGAGGACAAGTACGATATAAAGGATGTCTGTGAAGCCGCCCTTAATGTATCCGAAAATTCCCAAGGGATGTATAATTTAATGAATAAAGCATCTACGGAACGGCGTGGCGCATTGTTATTTACCCAACCAGTTAACGAGTCTACAGCTTGGTCTGAGAAACTCAATGAGTTGGAGGGCGAACAGGCTTTGGAGAAGGATCGCTTGGTGAGCTTAGGCAAAACCTTGGATGCCAGGATGGGTGGACTTGAGGATTTAATTAAATCCTTGATGAAACACAATCAGGAAAACGATACCCAGGGAGTAAGCAAAGGAGACGAAAAAGGTGGAAGCTATAAAATGCATGACGCCAATAGTTCTCCAGCGCAGAAGTGGGGTGCTAAGTCTTATGAAAACGAGAAGTGTTTTTGGTGTGGCCTTTTTGGTCACTTCCAAGTTGATTGCGAAGATCTGAAGCATCAGATTAAAGTGGGAAATGTGAAGATAAATCCTGAAGGCAAATTAAGGCTGAAGGACGGTTCATACATCCCTAGACAACCGTTGGAGGCTAGTTTAAAAGAGAGAATGGAGCGTCACTATAGTAGACGCCCATCTCAATTTTTCTATGGTGAATACGATGATGTAGATCCACCATCTTCTGTTGCGCCAAGTGTCTTGTCACAAATCATGGGATCTAGTAATGATGCCGATAAGCGCACCATCGCGCAGTTAAAAGCTGAATTAGACCTACGAAAGAGAGAAGAGGCCCTGGATTATAGGCAAAAGATGTTGGGTCAGAATGATAAAATGGTTGAGCAAACTAGTAGTGCCGTCAGGACTGCTAATGCGCTTGAGTTGTTGGGACAACTATCTGATGAGGAGTTGGCTGCTATTAAAGCAGCCAAGTCGAGTTTTCATTGAGTTCAATGATAGCCGCTACACGCTCACAGAAAGATGTTGCTGGGGAGCGGCTTGAGAACTTAGATAAAAGCCCCAGTAAAATTCAGACCGAGTTAGAGAAAATTGCCCAAAGAAAATTAAAGAAGAAAATAGAGTTTGCAAGATCGGGAAGTGCCCTGAAGCAAACAGAGACAACGCCGAATGAAATGCCAGAGTTACCTTTTGTAGAGGTGCAACCTTTACCTGTGGTAGGAAAAGGTCAATCCAAAACAAATAATAAGTCTGCAGATAGTGATAATCTTGAAAAGTTGCTTGGGGTTCCAAAATTGTCAGTCGAGCCAGGTTTTAAAAACAGGGCGCCCCTGCAGTTAGATGAACGTGCCAAGGAGTTGGTGCAAGATGCATTGAAGAATACAATCTGTATAACTACAGAGGACTTATTAAATGTATCTGAACCTATGAGACAAGAGTTGAAAAAGCTTCTAATGAAGAAGCGTATGGAGAAAAAGTCGGTATCATTTGCAGCGGAAGTGGATTTAAAAAATGAAACTGCTGAAGCAATTGAAACGATTAGTGCAGAAAGATTGCCTGAAGCGACTTACGAGATCTTGGCAGAAGATACTAATGGCATGTCCAAGGGATCAGTAGTCGTGAACGATCCGGTTATGCAATATCTGAATGCATTAGCTCCAGGAGAGAAACCGAAGTCGGTTGTTGTGGCTGCCGAATCACACGCATTGAGGACAGTGTATCCTTTAATTAATAGAGTGGGCGAAGTAGAGTCCCTCTTAGATGCAGGATCACAGATTGTGTCAATGTCTAAGGAAGTGGCTACAGCATTACAGGTCACGTGGGACCCTGATATAATTGTGCACATGGAGAGCGCCAATAAGGCTTTAGAGAGAACTCTGGGTTTAGCCAAGAATGTTCCTTTTGTCTTTGGCCCTATTACTGTGTATCTGCAGGTCCATGTGATAGAGAAAGTTGCATATAAAGTATTATTGGGGCGACCCTTTGATACTATTACGGAAAGTGAAGTCAAGAACTCCAGAGATGGAAGTCAGTCTTTGACTTTAACCGACCTAAATACTGGCGAGCGCTGTGTAATGACTACCCACGAACGTGGAAGACCACCCACAGTATTGCAAAGGCCAGTCAGGGAGGATTTTCTACGCAACTCGATGAATTGATAGACGATCAAGGAGAGTTGGCGGTAATTGTGGAAGGAAGTAATGATCAGTATAAATTTACAGGTTATTGCTTTCCAAAGCAAGGCGGAGTGTTTCAAAACGATGAAGTACGAAATGTGTTTTTGGCGCAGTCTATGGATAATCCAGTATATGAAGACAAGGACAGGTCGGTCTTGTCCCAGTATTTGGAAACTGTAGGCTTACCTAGAAATAAAGAAAATGATACAACGAATGAAGAGATCAGGAGTATATACAAATATAAACCTGTAGCATTGAAAACGCGACCAGTGATTCAGGAGTTACCTGCCGAGTTTAGAATAAAGAGGGAAATTATTGGAGACCCTTTGGCAGAAATGCCTAAGTTGTCACCTAATCCTCCTGAGTTTGTTCCAACAGGTCGGTATACTGAAGAACGAAAAGAGAAAATGGATAAAGTGCATGACACGGATTTCCTTCTTCCAGAAGAAAGGAAGTTAATGCACCATTTTATGATGGAACAGAACATGGGTTTCGCATGGGAAGACTCTGAGAGAGGAAGATTTCGAGAAGATTTCTTCCCACCCATTGACATGCCCGTAGTGCCACACAAACCTTGGGTGTTGAAAAACATACCAATACCTCCAGGTTTGTACCCTAGAGTCTGTGAAATTATTAAGACAAAGATTGACGCAGGCGTGTATGAGCCATCAAACTCTGCTTACAGATCTAGATGGTTCTGCGTTTTAAAGAAAGATGGTGTAAAACTAAGACTGGTGCATAGTTTGGAGCCTTTGAATGAAGTTACTATTGCGCATTCTGGGGTTCCACCAGCAACAGAAAACTTAGCTGCACAGTTTGCTGGAAGGGCATGTGGTGCGATGTTTGACTTGTATGTTGGATACGATGAACGGACTTTAGCAGAACGTTCTAGAGACCTGACTACTTTTCAGACACCATTTGGAGCATTGAGATTGGTTACTCTACCTATGGGGTGGACTAATTCAGTACCAATATTCCATGATGATGTCACATTTATTTTACAACCAGAGATTCCTGAAGTCACGGTGCCATATATTGATGATGTTCCTATTAAGGGTCCAAAATCAAGATATATGCTGCTTGATGGATCTTATGAAATGATTCCAGAAAATCCTGGTATCAGGAGATTTGTCTGGGAACATTTTCAAAATCTCAATAGGGTTGTCCAGCGAATGAAATATTGTGGGGGAACGTTTTCTGGACCTAAAACTGTTCTATGCGCAGAAGAGATCACAGTTGTTGGTCATGTATGCACAATGAATGGCAGAGTTCCAGAAACAGACAGAGTTGGTGTCATAGAGCGATGGGGCGCTTTGACCACTCAGAAAGAAGTCAGACAGTTCATTGGGGTAATTGGGGTCTGCAGAAATTTTATTAAAGATTTTGCCAGGATCGCCGCGCCTTTGAACCACTTGTTAAGAAAAGGTGTACCATTTGTATGGGGACCTGAACATGATAAGTCAATGGCTGATTTGAAAGAGGCTCTGATTAATTCCGTGCCTCTTGGAAACATTGACTATGAAAACGATGGTGCTGTAGTTTTGGCGGTTGATACTTCATATCAAGCTGTTGGATACTACATTTATCAAGAAGATGCAGAAACCAAGCAGAAGAAGATCTTCGTAAAGTTTGGATCGATAACCTTGAAAGATAGAGAAGCCCGCTTCTCGCAACCTAAAAGGGAATTGTTCGGACTTAAGAGGGCTTTGGAAGTTTGCGAATACTTGTTAATTGGCTGTAGAAAGTTGATTGTGGAAACTGATGCGAAATATATCCATGGGATGTTAAATCACCCAGAAATGGGACCTAATGCTACAATTAACAGATGGATTGAGAAAATCCTGATGTATCATTTTGAGCTAAGGCATGTCCCTGGAATAAGTTTCGGACCAGATGGTTTATCTCGAAGAGAAGAACAACCTGGTGATGAACAGTACCCACCTGATGACGATATGGCTGATGTAAATGACCCGCCGATTCTGATAATGGAAGAAGGTGTTGAACCACCTTTACCATTTGATGATTTTAAAGAAACGATAGATACCAGAGGAGGGTATCTGCAGTGTTTGGCACAATCTGTTAGCTGTTTTGAGAAAGAAATTACTCAGGCAGTTGAACGAAGACAGATGGAAGGTTTAATGGCACTGGAACATTTAAATCAAGAGACAATATCTGAGAAAGATGAGCGTCGAAAGATCATGTTACAGTTTGTGAACCAGATTCTGCTTCCAGATAAAGCCGAAATAGACATTGATGAAAATCTTGTCTATGTTGAAGATCATAGAACTAAGACAGCGAAATTGCAAGATGAAAGGCTGCCACTTTTAAAAGAATGGTTAACCAATCCTTTTGTAAAGAACCCTGTTTTGGATACACGCGAATATAGAAAGCTTGTGAGAACTGCTACGCACTTCTTTCTGACCGATGATGGTCGACTGTACAGAAGAGGAGTAGACAGTGCGCATAAGCTGGTTGTTGACAAAAATCGGCGGATGTATTTAATGAAGGCATCCCATGATAGTTTAGGACACCGAGGGTTCTATGCTACAAAGATGTTGATTGCTGAGCGATTTTGGTGGCCAGAAATGGAACGAGATATCAGTTGGTATTGTAAGACTTGTGACATTTGTCAGAAAAGGCAGAAATTACTTGTCAAAATACCACCAACTGTAACATTTACGCCTTCAATCTTCCAGCAGCTGCACGCAGATACTATGCATATGTCACCTAAGTCTAATGGCTGTGGTCACATAACACATGGCAGATGTGGGTTTACTTCTTGGATGGAAGGCAGACCGCTTAAACAAGAGACAGCAAGGGCTGTAGGGCTGTGGATGTTTGAAGATGTCATCTGTAGATGGGGTAGCTTCGAAGAAGTCATCACAGATAACAGTGCCATCTATAAAGCTGCAGTCGCTTGGCTTGAGCAAAAATATGGAATTACAGGAATTAGAATTTCTGCGTATAATTCCCAAGCGAACGGAAAGATAGAAAGACCACATTGGGATATACGTCAGATGATATACAAAGCAACTGGCGGAAATCCTACAAAATGGTTTTGGTTCTTTTTCCATATAATGTGGGCAGACAGAATAACCGTTAGAAAAGGTTTGGGATGCTCACCATACTTTATGATTACTGGTGCCCATCCTAGACTGCCTCTGGATATTCAGGAAGCTACATGGTTGGTAGAATTGCCAGGTCGAGTTTTGACGACAGTTGAGCTGATTGCTTACAGGGCGCAAGCCTTGGCGAAGCACAGACAACATGTGATAGATATGAGAAAACGAATTGACCAAAGGAAGAGAGATTGGCTTGCTCGTTATGAAAGGGATAACAAAGCAACAATCAAAGATCTTAATTTCAAACCAGGAGATTTAGTACTGGTTAGAAATACAGAGATTGAATCTTCCTTGGATAAGAAAATGAAGGCAAGGTATAATGGTCCCATGATAGTGGTCAAACGATCACGTGGTGGTTCTTACATACTTGCAGAAATGGATGGTTCAGTATTCCAGAATAAAGTTGGTGCATTTAGGGTAATACCTTATTTTGCTAGACGAAAATTAGAAATACCGGAAGGCATTCTAAAAATCATTGATGTGTCAGAAAAGGGACTTGCAAAAATTGAGTCTGCTTTTGACGTGGAGGATGTCCAGAACAAAGATTATGGATTCGAAGGTGTAAACCTAAGGACCGATGATGTGGACTTCTCAGACGATGAGACTTCGGACACAGATTGATTAGATGCTATTATAAGTCGTCTATGATTAGAATTATTGTTTCAAGTCATGGGGGACTTTAGAAAATTTCTTTGACAAGGGATTTTCTTAGCAAATGAAAATATCATAATCGGCGTTGGGGAAGCTCATCA
>Ga0208994_1000025_pt1 | contig 8274 bp, 11 predicted proteins | sample MedBloCARef_O3_FD_187849 | JGI IMG/M metagenome (GOLD analysis project Ga0208994, IMG submission 187849) | Forest soil microbial communities from El Dorado National Forest, California, USA - Mediterranean Blodgett CA Ref_O3 (SPAdes) (version 2) | ecosystem: Environmental > Terrestrial > Soil >...
TCTTTTTTCTAAACTTCTACTTATTGTTACTCGGGTACTTGCGATCCTTATGCTTAAACTTTGTAAAGATTTATCCAATCTAGTAGGTATTTCTTTGCAAATAGTATAACCTTCTGATAATTTGATTATTTCCTCAAAACTCAAAGAATCTCTACTAACTCCTGCAAACACTGATTTAGTAACTAATTTATTATCTTTATCTAAGTACTGGTAGCCATATTTTTTAATACCTAAGAAGTAGGCTTCCTTAACTGTTAAACCATTTAACTCATCCTTCATTAAACCTAAATCACTCTCTATAAATTTAGCGTCTAATTTTTTAGTAGTAAATACAGAATCAGTGTCGGAATAAACACAGAAACCATCAATCTTAAAGGGGATCATATGAATTCTGGCATAAGCCGTTACAGCACTGGCTATGGCTACGTTAGCTTTAACTAAAGAATAGTGATTATTTAAATTTAATTCTAACTCACTATTTAGTTCTTTTGTTAAATCATCTTTAATATTAGAATGCATTAATAAAGTAACTATTTCATCATTAATAGGTATTATGGTTTTAATAACTTTAGTTAATGTATATGCATCTAAATCTTTTTTATAAATATTTCTAGTCTCTAATAGATCGTGTTTTTTACCAAAAATACCGTATAATGCCTTTAAATGCATTTTAGCTATAAATCTAGTTGGACCCGTTGAATTTCTCTTTTTTTCTTAAAAATGGTTTACATACTCACTAAAAAGATCTATTTTACTAATTCATAAGCTTCAATAAAAGTAAACTTATACCCTAAACTTAAAACAGCTTTTATTTCTTCACTAAAATAAGTTCCTATTCACCTTCCCGTAGGAAATATAGTTTTACCCTTAAATTTACAAGGTAAAACAGGTACTTTAATATTTTGGGGGCAGCTAACTTCAACCTTTAAATAGCCAAATAATCCATCTAAGTTAAAATCACTAATATTTTTAAACTTTATTTTTCTAAGTAACTCAAAAGGCATAGGTTTAAGCAAGGCAAAAGGGTATAAAGAATTTACATCATAATAATAAAGATTGGTTTTTTTAACTGATAATAGTAAGTAGCACCACCAAAGTAAGAATTTCTAATAAAGCTATCATCAAATCTTTTTAAGATAGGAATATTAACCTTCAAGAATTTTTGTCTAAATATTTTCATTGAAAGAGTGCTTAAAATAGTCGTAATATCTACGTTATACTCTGTTAAATACAATTCTTGTAGTTTATAAATACAATCATATAAGCATTTACTATCCTGTAAAGAGTATTCTTTAAATTCTTGTAATAATAGTGAATTTTCAAATAAACTTATTTCATGAAATTCAGGTTTATAACTACAAATTTTACCAGGTATATATAAAATATTGCAAAGTTCACTTAATGAAACGGGATATATTCTATAAGAATCTTTAAAAGTTATTTTTAATTTATCTATTTCTAAGGTAATTTGTATAAATTTATTATGATTATCTATTAAACATGTTACTTCATCCGCCTTAAACCTGTTGCTTAATGCCTTATAAATAAAGAATCCATCAAAACTCCCTAAATTATGAACAAAATTTACCTCTTTATTACAATTAAAAATTATAAAATCAAAAAATTTACTTCAGAGATCATTTTGAATATTATTTAAATTTTGAATATTATTTAAATCAACTAACTTGGTGGGTTGTAAACTGTTGTTCAAATCAGAATAAAGCTCGAGTATAAATATTTTTAAACTATTTTTGTTTTTTTGTTTGTGTGCTTTAGCCTTGCTTTAGCTTTTGTTTTTAATTGAGATACTAATTGGAATTTCCTCACCTATATATTCCATAGTTTCTATATCCATAGCGCTAAAACATTTTTTATTTAGCTCAACTAAGGGTATAATCTTACTCATAGATTTAGGAGTTTTTAAAGGTGTAATGTAACTTAAAGAATTATCCTCTTTTTTATAAGAATTCTGTGTTTTAGTACTATAAAACTTTTTATTAAAAAAACCTTTTCTGAAGTTAAAGACTTTATTATTATCTAATGGTTTATGTTTTTAAGATACCTCTAGGGTTTCCTCTCTAGTTAGAGCATTTCTAGTTATTTTTATTTTTTTGTTAGAATATAAATCCATATTCCAAACGTTTATCTCTATGATTGGAATCCCATCGGTGGCATAATCTTCCTCATAAACAGTGTCTATAATATCTTCAATTTTTGTTTCAATATTCTTCGAAAGATGTCTCGTTTTTAATTAATATGTTGTGGTGTAAATTAAAACTATTATTATTTACTTTACCGTTTACGATTACAACTTTATATTCACCGAATTCTAAAAAAGTTTTATTAGTTACTAGGAACATGTAAATTTGAAAAAATAAGTCTTGCTTTTCTAATAATTTCTGATTACTTAAAATAAATGTTTTATTTCTACCTAAAGTGTTGTGAGATGTTCTAATTAAAATTAAATTATCTTCAGCTAAAAAGATTTCTAATTTTTTAAGATACTTATTAAACAAGGTTATCAGATTTGATCAAAATTTTATAATGTGTTTTAACGTTTTTTTCATTTTTTTGTAACTCGTAGTTTAAATATATGTCTTACTTAAAAAACAAAAATTATAATCTTAACCATTTTTAAATAGAAGTTAAGAAACTTACTTCGAACTTTTTCGGTATAAACAAGATTTTCAACACGGATTTTCAATTTTACCGAGGAAAAGAAGTCTTCTTTAAGATTTGAGAGTGGTAAAGCTAAGAAGGGTGAAATACAGTGGGATGCATTAGTTAAAAAGTTCTCTAAGGAAATATCAATATTAAACAACACACATTGTCAATAGAAGGATATCAGTTGTTTTTCATCAAATTGAGATAAAAAATCATAACCAAGGGTAGGTAATAAATCTGCATACAATTGGGCATATGCTGTTTGAAGTAAAATAAGATTTGGAACATCTGATAGTTGTTGAGGTTGAGCTTTTCATGCTCAATAATTTTGTAAACCAACATAAAAATTATCTAAAGATATAACCGTCGGGATTAATTGATAAAGAATGAACTCAGCAACTTTGGGATCGTACTGATAAAAGCAGCAACCATTCATGTAACCTATTACGACGCATTTTTTATATTGTTTCATTATTAATTTATTTATTTATTTATTTATTTATTTATATTACATTTATCTATACAACCCCCTCACTTAGTTGTTTGCACAAGACCTTTCGTTAGTTGAAGGTAGGGGGTTGATGATGCTATGTTTTTTGTACCTAAATATAGTCTAGGGCTATTGTATGCTAATTCTTGTTATTATTATTATTTAAGTGCTGAAGAAGTGATGGTGTTTAGCCCCCCTTTTGGTTACAAAAATGCATTTGTTTAGTATGCTATTGTTAAAAAAAGAGTTCTTAAATAAAATACCTTTGTTTAGTAGGGTATTGTTAAAAAATGAGCTCTTAAATTAAATATCGTGTGTGTAAACATCCAAAGGGTTCACACGCTTATATTTATTATTTTATCTTACCTATCCTTGTAGTCTTTAATTAAATTATTTGTTACTTTTCCACCCTATGGGATCATATTAATTATTAATCTTTTGTCTCTCTAATATAATGTATTAGTGTTAAACGGTCAAAAACACAAAATTAGATTTTATAAGGTTAGAGTAGCGATATTCGCGTGTGTTGCAGTGCTTCGCTAGATCAACACAACAATTTTCGAAGTTGCCCCCAATAGCTCGTCTTTGGAGCTCTCTATTTTCCTCAAACCTTAAATGTGGTCTTGTTTACCCCTCTTCGAGTGTTACACATCTTATTTCTATAATGTCTCTCGTTTTCCTATGTTTGTGTGGCAACACCCCTCTCATAACGTCTGCCACACCCTGTGATAGCTCCCTCCTCATTTGTTGGTAGCACCCTTTTTGGAGCTCGCTCTTTGTCCTCACCCAAGCTGTGAACCTCCCTTTTTTACGTTGAACCACCGCTTTTAAAAATATTATCAATTTGCGACCTCACGGCTTAGCCTTTTACATATATCCCTTTTTAAATAAACTAATCTGATGATATTCTTGCTTATAAATCGAAGCTTTACCAGGTATAGAAAAAATACTACACAGATCATTTAAAGATACTTGCAAGATCTGATAAGAATCTTTAAAAACTATTTTTAATTTCTGTAATTCTAAGGTAATCTGTATAAATTTGTTATGGCTATTTATTAAACAAGAAACTTCTAAAGGTTTGAATCTATTACTCAAAGCTTTATAAATAAAGAAGCCATCAAAGCTTCCCAAATTATGAACAAAAATTACATGTTTATTACAGTTTAAACCTATAAATTCAAATAAATTATTTCATAAGTCTTTAATAGCCATTTCTACATCTTTTTTTAATAGATTATGATCTATTATAAACAATTTTAAATTATTTGCAGTTTTAATAGAGATGCTAACGGGTATTTCCTGACCTATTAAGCCCATGGTTTCTATGTCCATGACACTAAAAGGTTTCTTCTGTTTATCTTGAATATTTATTACTTTAGAAATAGAGTTAGATTTTCGAATTTTTAAAGGGGTGATGTATGTTAAATACTTATCTTTTTTAAAGTTATCACTATCATTTGTTTTGAAGTTTGTGTTAAAGCTTGCTTTAGTAGTGTAAAATTTTTTATTTAAATAATCTTTTTTAAATTTTACCCCTGCGACTTTATCGGTGTTTGTTGTTTTTTGTTTGTTGTTTTTTTCGTATAAACAGAATATTTCTTTTCCAGTTAGAGCATTATTAGTGATTTTTATTTTTCTATTTGCGTACATATCCATATTTAATAGTTTATTTCTATTAGGGGGTATGCCCAGTACTGTATAACCTCTTTCAGAAATACTTTCCAAAGCATCTTTAATTTTATTTCAATAAGCCTTGAAAGAAGTGTCATTTTTAATTAAAACGTTGTGATGTAGATTGAAAGTATAATCCTTCATTTTACCGTTAACAATTATAACTTTATGTTCCCCAAAAGATAAGAACTCCCGGTTAGTCATTAGAAACATGTAAATAGCAAAAAATAAGTCTTCATTTTCTAATAGTTTATGATTGTTTAAAATAAAGTTTTTGTTTCTGCCTAAGTTGAGATGCGAAGTTCTAACTAAAATTAAATTGTCTTCAGACAAGTGTTTTTCTAGTTTTTTAATAAATAGGCTAATTAATGTTAGCAAGTTTGATATGACTTTAAGAATGTGTGTAAGTATTTTTGTCAATTTTTGTCTGGTGTTATATATATATATTTTTTACATCTAACAGGGCTTGACCATTCGACCATATATTTATACTGAATGTTTGCCTGCTGTCTGGTGATGTTCTTTGCCCTCTAATAACTATATTAAAATAGTATGGGGTCATGGTATTGATTGTTATTGTTATTGTTAATTGTTAGTCTTTAACCCTCAGCTTATAGTAAGCGTCCCTGGGGAGGGTCTTCTATCTAACTCAATTATATCCATTCGGATCCTAGGCGAGGAGGACATGGTGTCATATAAGTTTTATTTAAACCCATTTTATTTTTAGTTTCTGTTTCTTATAAGAGATTTTAAAAATTGGGTTTAAACCAAATCATTTTTACTTTAAGCTCTGTTTCTGTTAAGATATGTGAGTGTTTCGTCTTATTTTTGTTATCTCTCTAACCTCTAAGCTCTATCGATTAAAACTTCCTATGCAGTCTGTGACGATTTTGCCTACTTACGCCACAAATCTTCAAGCTTTCTTTAAATATTTCCCATTCAAAATTTGTTCATCTGTTAATTATTATCTAAATTTAATTTTGTAAAACAAGCAGAAGATGCAACAATAGAAGTATTAATAACAGTTTCTTGCTGAAGCACAGTTAAAGCCGGTGAACCTAAATCTGTAATTTAAAAAGGGGTTATAGGTGGAAGTACATACAATAGACTAGTAACAGATATATGTAAAGGAGTTAATAATACATCAGGTAAAATACCAAATACTAAAGTAGGTATTAATAAACAAATCAACATATAGTATTCTCTTCTATTTAAATCTTTTAAAGGAGGTAAATATGGAGAAAGGTTACCGTATGATATTCTATTGTACAAGAACATAGAATAGCAAGCAGATAAAAGGATACCAGTAGCACCTAAACAAGCTATTATTGGATTTTGTTGCCAAATTCCCATTAAAGATAACAGCTCACCAAGCCAATTAATACTTAAAGGAATCCCTGTATTACATAAAGTAAAAATAAAGAAAAATATTGTGAATAATGGCATATAAGTAGCTAAACCTCTAATATAATTAATAATTCTAGTTCCTGTTCGATCATAAAGAATCCCACCTACACAAATAAATAAAGCGGGGGATGTGAATCCATGACCTATGGCTAAAAGTATTGCTCCTTCTATTCCTTGTAAGTTATTAGAAAATAAACCTAAAACTACCACAGCCATATGTGCAACACTACTATAAGCAATTAATCTTTTACTATCTTGTTGAATAATAGTAGAGAAACTAGCATAAATTAAAGAAATAATAGCCACAGTTAAAATTAAAGGACTAAAATAATTAGTAGCATCAGGTAACAAATTAATTAAAACTCTTAAATACAAGGCAATCAAATTTATCTTGCAAATTGTTATACTCTTTTTGTATTCAGCTCACTTTTTATTAAACTTATTTTTTTTAATCCATTTATTTGAAGATGTTTCTTTTCTTTAACTAATTTACCCGCTTGACAAAAATCCTGAAAATCTAAAATTTTGTTTCCTAGAATGGGATATTTAAAAAAGAAAGGGATTATTTTAGTGTCAATGTCTGCAAATTTTCTAATTGTTAAATTAAAACAATTATTATTTTTATAAAGTTTACCGCAATTAAAATAATTAATTAAACTACACAATAAAAGTTCGTCTCTAGCATGTTGACTAATCATAACTCTTAAATTTACTGAATATCCGATTTTATTACTTTTGCTTTTAAAAATATCAACTATAAAACAAGCCTCTCCCGAAGAAAAACCTGCCACTCAATTAGGATTGGGTATTTTATAGTTAGAAATATTCTCTTTTTTTTCTGGTTCTATATTAGAAAAAATAGTTTTTAATTCAGGAGATAAACCTAAATTCATTGAACTCTTAATTGAAACTAATTTTTTAATTCCCTCTAAAGTTAAATGCTCTTTTTTTTTAATAAGAATATAAGCAAGCTTAAATAATTTGTAATCATTTAATTTTTTAGTTATTAATGGAAACTTATCAAATTTGTATATTATTATTTGCAGATCTTTATGTGATCTTACTGCATAATTTAAAGATGTTGAACCGTGACTAGTTATTACTCCGACATTACTCCGACATTACTCCGACACCGAAATATTTTTTATTTTGTTCTAATATAATTTTATATTTTTCATGTAAAGATATTTTAATAACTAAACTAATAAACCAACCAGTTTTATAATTAGCATTTTTATAAATATAAAGACCAAAACAAACATTCAGCATCTGTGAATCCTGTAACAAACCAAGGATTTAACTTATTATTGTTAACATCATTCTTTAAAACAGAATTAATAGATGGAGTATAAACTTGAACTAAGTTTTGACAAATTTTTTGTGAATTAGTACTAAAATTTTTTGTCTGTATAACAAATTGTTTAGAAAGGATTTTGGTTTGATAATAGCTTGCGCCATACTTTAGAATACACCTTAATTGCTGATTTTTGTATATGTGCAATAACTACCGTCTACTCGTTGCTCTTTTACAAAACTGTGATTTTTAATTTGGATTGACTTATTGTTAAAATTACAATTTGATTTAGATCCGCGATAACCCATTTCATTTTCATTCATCTTTTGACTTGTTACCGTACCTGAGGGATTACTTCAGCCACTTACTATTTTTCAATAGTAGTTTGGTATCATAAGCTTTAGGGTGTCCCCGGAATTTGATAGTTTATAGGCACAATTTTGTGTTATCCCTAGACACAAAGCACCGTAAGAGGCTAATTTTAAAATGGTAGCGGCTAGTAAAATAGAACCGGCTAAAGGAGAATCACTATGAGCTTTAGGTAATCAAATAATAAATGGATATAAAGGAGTTTTAACAGCAAAAGCTAAGAAAAAACCTCAGGGTTAGGCCTTTAACCATTTCAGGTTTAGCTGGCTTATTTTCTCAAATTAATAACTTATTACATTATTAATTATTAGTTAGGTATTAATCTAACATCCGTCACCGGTGAACCGGACCATTCCTTGTAACCTCTTATACAAAC
>Ga0208994_1000026_pt1 | contig 8243 bp, 7 predicted proteins | sample MedBloCARef_O3_FD_187849 | JGI IMG/M metagenome (GOLD analysis project Ga0208994, IMG submission 187849) | Forest soil microbial communities from El Dorado National Forest, California, USA - Mediterranean Blodgett CA Ref_O3 (SPAdes) (version 2) | ecosystem: Environmental > Terrestrial > Soil >...
CGGCCAAGGGAAAAACTGGCCTCCACTCCGACACCGTGAGGTATGATAGAGAATACATCGCGTGCCACATTGGAGAGATCGGCGTACTTTGAGTGCGTTTCTTCTTGCTGCCGCCACCAGTCGGTGATATCCGGTAACCAAAATGTACTACTAATCCCCATCGGGTCGGTGTCGTAATCATTGAGATTCGGATTAATTTGCCCCCAGTTCTGCGGTAATTCAGGAGGTGAATTCAAATAGAGCCTCGCGGCTGTCAATAAACGTGCTGCACGATCGCTTCGTCCGGGTGTCGTTTCAGCCACATTGGTAAGCATTAAGTATTCGTCGTCATCGCTGGACAAATCGTATGGATCATAAGATGATTGACCTGATCTAGAAGCCATTTCGAAGGAGCTGAGATTGTTATTCAGAGTGTTATCGGACTTAATGACCGGCAAACGTCTATGTTTCGCGCAGTATTCGTTCTCCACATACTTCAGAAAGGCCTCCTGGTATTGGGTAGTATAAGAGGTCTCGTCTTCAGGATTAATATCCATTCCCTTGTCCCACTTCCTAAACGATCGCAACTTCCTGAAAGGATCAAGGATATGTGCCGTAATGAGGAGCATACCAGTCGTTGGAGTCACTTCCGTATAGTATTTCGACAGCTTTTGCCGCGCACACTTCACAGCAAAGAATAAGTCTTCCTTCCATTGTGTCTTTTTCTTGGCCAAAGCTCGCATCACGCCGTCCATGTGATCAAACATGTCATTGTAGACAGTGATGACGTTATGCAGAGTAACGGTATGCCGTTTCGACATCCAAAGGGTCCAGTACCGGAATGGCCGTAAAACCTCCATGACATACTTGACAATCGTCCACTCATCCTGAGTCGTGAAGAGCGGCCGGTAGTCGCTATATTTTGGGTTTTTAAGCCACTCCCGGGTGAATTCACGCAATCGGTAGGCACGCTCGAGCAACTCCAGTGTAGAGTTCCAACGTGTCTTCACATCCATAATTGGAAGTACTGCGATGCGGACTTTGGCTTTTTGACAGTCAATGAACTCGTTTCGACGACCAGGTGTCAGCGTAATCAATACAGCAAGCATTCTCTGCTATATGAAGGTCAGTTTCAGCACTTTCATAATATGTTGAAATACGTACTTTCTCAATTATCTTTGCTAAACCTGGTCTCATGGCGGACACCTTGTTGATTCTAGCATTGCCCTCTTTTCGAAGTCTTTGACTCTTCCCAATGTCTGTGCTTTCATTCTCTCCAAATTGCTGATCGCGCTCATGGGCTTCCCAAGACTTGGTGCGGCCTTTTACACCCAGACTGCTCATGAATGCACCCAAAGACAGCTGAATGACGTGCGCCATGCATGGTATATGGTTTCTCAATGCGGGCCACTCGATTCCGGAGGCCTCAAGGGTAGTTTGTAGTTCGCGAGTCATCGAGTAATTTGAGGAAGCGTTGTCGGTGGTAATTCCAAGTAAACGGCCGTCAGTCAGTTCGAAACGATCAAGAACTTCCTTCAAATGTCCGGCTAGGCGTGCTCCCGTATGCTGACCCTTGACCTGTAATCCTTGATGAGCTTTCGAAATAGGAAAAGATTGGGCTATTAACCTCATCGAATGCCAGTTGTACTTCTCGCAACGCCCAATTTCGATCCATATAATAAGCAATGACCGACGTTATTGCTAATTTGTTTGTCGATGTCCATCCGTCCAAAGCTAAACTAACTTTATTTGTTGACGGCAATTGCTTCTTAATTGCATCCACTGTCAGTGTGTATTCCCTCCGGCAAATATTACTAAGGGTGCTGGCTGACGGTAACACCGAATCGCTTCGTAATGCATTGTATGACCGTCGTAGTTCAAGGTTTGATATTGCGTTCCATGGAATATGTGCCGAAACAAAACCTAACATGAGGTACCGATTCCAGGTGTCTTGGTGAAATTCGGCAGTTTGAAAGTCCTTTGCTGCCAGTTTAGAGCGTTTTGTCTGTCAATTCAGTAAGTATGCTTGAAACCTGAATGGTCAATTTGATTTTCCTTTGCGAACTTACAATCGGAATCCCTCGACTTCCTTGCCGCTTCAGTATGGCCAAAGCTGTTTCAGCGACCGTTGAACTAGTTAGTTCAGTTACCTCTGACACTGTTAATTCGTTTAACTTTGCGATATGCGCTTTTGCCAGCAAGTGTTTGCCCATTGAGCTGGTCCCATGTTCTGATGGATGGCGCAGAACTTGATGACAAATGATACATATGATGCCGGGGCTGCCAGTCTCTTCAATTCCGCAATGTAAATAGAATCGCCACGAAGGCGCATGTCTAGAGTTATTCCAAGCAATAGGCCGCTTCGAGCCTTCATTCATTGAAGCCCACCAAGCATCAAAGACGATTTGTAAAGTAAGGTCGGTTAAATCACGTATAAAGACACGTTCGTTTTTGGAAGATATCATAACCTCTAGCAACGAGGTATTTAGAGATTTTGTATCTGACATCGCGGTAGGAAATTGCACTCTGGGTAATTCGATCTGGGTGACTGTCAATGGATACGTTATAGTCAGGTAGAACGCAGGTTCTTAAATATTGACTTTAGAGCTACAAGCAAGAAAAAAGTCAGACCTGTGAGACATCGCATGCATATTTGGGAAGTTGAATACAAGGGCATACAAAGACGAGACGGTTGCGATATCATCGCTAGCATTTTTGCCCATAAAGGCAGCCGATAGTCCGATTTTGTGTCATCGCCGCTGCATTGCTGTCTGATAATCCAAGATGCAAACCCAAAAATCGTTGACGCTCCGTTGACGCTCATTTTTAGGAGGTAGTAGCGATATCGTTACTAGCATTTTTACCTAGAAAGGCGGCCAATATCATGATAATGGGAGTATGCCGTTGCACAGCCCTTGAAATGTCTATGATGCAAGACCAAAAATCGTTGACGCTCCGTTGACGCTCATTTTTAGGAGGTGGTAGCGATATGGTAGTAGGCGTTTTTGCCCATAAAGGCGGCCAATACTGCTATTATGGCTTAATGCTGTCGCGCAGCCTAGTCATTATCCAAGATGCAAGACCAGAAATCGGTGACGCTCCGTTGACGCTCATTTCTCGGATGGGGCAACGAGCATGTCGCTTGCCGTTTCACACCGAAAGCCGGTTAATAACTCGTTTTTGGATTGATGTGACGATGCAACTCTGTGATTGCCGAAAAGATCAAACTAAAATCGTTGACGCTCCGTTGACGCTCCGTTGACGCTCACTTTAGAGACATACCAACAGTCATTTGGTGCGCAATCACTTTGAATAACAGTCATAACGTCATTATTGACAGTCAATAAGTTTTTACCATCCGGTTCGGGGCTGGAACACTTGCCGGAGATCGCAACCTATTCTGACTGGCCGACAACGCAACCGCTCTCACCGCACCCTCTGCACCACTATTCACGTCATCAGTGCAATCAATGACGTAGTTCCGTCGCGTTTTGGCGCTTTCAGCCGGTAAGTTACGGCATACAGATCCATCAACTAATTTTAGACATATAGAGCCGGACTTCCTGACCTTTCTTTTTCCAGCTCGTTTTCCTCGATTTCCATGACGTACCATAAGCAATTTTCAAAATCTCGACCATGTGCAGCAGGTCTGAGCGGACAGTTATGCAGTTAGCTGCATAAACTAATGCAGCGTGACGGCTGCCATTGATCCAGGTTCAGACTGCGCACTGACCGCTCGTCCTATGACTCGTATGCCATCACTGAATTAAATTTTCTTAGTATATTTCGTCTCTATTTTAGGTTTTGCTTTCTAATGTAACTGTAATTGGCAGGTCGATATCATGTTTGCTGGCCGTCTATCAACCAGATTTAGAGTCTAGAACATTCGCATGGCCAGTTCGACCCTTGCACACACTCTGATGAAATATCATGTCTCACAATTTGGTCACTGAAATCAGGAAAAAGCTGACACGTAGCAAAGTAGGTACACAAATTGCTTTTCCGCACGATAGGTCTTCAAAACTACCTATTTGGCTATCTATACCTCCGGTGACGCGGGAGCCGTCACCATATCTTCGTCCGTATCCGATTTCTATATGGTAATTAACTAGGGATGCTTCATGCAGGGGTAAAAGCTTACGGGTTCAACAGGATTTGCATCCTGAATCGGCATCGAATCGGTTGCCATGCCGGGCGAATGAACGGATATGAATTTATGTGACTGGGGTTTCTCCGAACCCAGCCTCATTTGACTACTTCCTGGTCGAGAAGTCACTGCTGGCATTTCCGATTGTCCTCGGACGATCTCAGGAGTCTGCATATGCTCTCCAACTGTTATCGGTGATGGTGTGGCTGCAGTCGTTTCTATTTGGGGCTTGACAACCGCCGGAACCTTCAATTCCGCAGTCCCATACCTCATATCTCTCTCACGAAAGTAGTTGGCTGCATCCCCCCATCCCGGTTGGGTCAATTCGTCAAGTCTCATCTGCTTCTGCCGAAAGCTCTCCATGCGGTGCTGTACCGTTTTGGTGATTGTGCCCATCACCCAGCCAGGTTCATCATCATCACTGAGCTTGCCGAGCTCTGTATCTTCTTCATCATCTTCCTCGTCTTCCCCATCCTGCTCATCATCGGAACTTGCAAGATCGCTCAGACTGTCTCCGATAGCATTCAACATCTCTTCAAACGTTGTTTCGGGCTTTCCGGTTGTCGCGCCCCCGTTTTCAGCAGTCGTCATATCTTGCATAATCGCTGTCTCTGCGTCTTGAACTCGCTTTCTTGCCACAGCGGTCTCTCTCTCCACAAAATCCTCGATCCATTTCTCTCGCTCTTCATTGCTTAAAAAGTGCGTTTCCTGTCTTTTCTCCGCCGCCAGCTTCTTTTTAGATCGCAAACTGCGCAATGCTCCCAATGCTCGGACCCTTTCTGCCACCAAGCCGCTCTTGCCTTCATTCGCTTGATGACGTCGACGTGTGGACTTCTTTGTCGATTTGCCGTATTTGCCCGCCGGAAGTGGAGAAAAGTTCTTTTTGGGAGCATTGACCATTGTATCGTGTGTTGACCTTGTTGGGCGTGATGTTGGATGTTGCAAGATATGGACCACATGGAGGCAAGCCGAGTCTTTTATGTCAAGGTTCGTACGTTTGATCAACTCGAACAAAGCAAAATCTGCGTTTTGACCGTCATTTCAGTCGGAATAGTAACACTAATCGTACATTATAACATGATAGTTAGCGTATGTTTCATGTAAGATCCCGGCTATGTGTTGAGACAAACATCACCAGACGACCTTTCCGTCGCAGAATTTCCTTTTTATATCTATCAAACACGAGATATCAGCTGTCTTTCACCTCAATGTATCCCTGCAAACAAACAAACAAACAAACAAACATCATCGTACCGACTTACTGCAAATCGCGGGACCGTTGGAATCACTTCCAACTTGCAACGATACGCAGCAGGGTGTATCTTGAGTAGAACGTGCAAGTTGACAGTCATTCATTCCCTTGTGACCTGTAGCTTACTATATATTCCTCAGGACTTCCCACTTTTCGTTATCATCTTCCTCACCTTTTCCACAACAGCAAGTCATGGCTCCACAAACACCTCAGCCCGGTTTGAGTCAATCCGAATCGAGCCGAACGGCGGGCGCTTCATCCAATGCACCCCTGGTCGAGACACAATTGCAACGCAGACACCACTTAGTCCACCGCGACGCTGCAATTGCAGCCACCGAAAATATGGCCCAGGACGCACATTTAAAAACAGTACGTAAAACCGGACGCAGCAATAATAGGCAGCAGCATGCAATCGGATGTGAGTAGCTCCATATTACTATAGAAGGCGGTCAACTAACTATATAATGTACAGCTGGTATACGTAGAGAGCTCCGTGACCAATTTATCGCTGCCCGCAATGGCAAACCTCCATGGTCGACGAAGGCATTTATCCGCACGGTCCGCGAAATCGAACATCATGATGTCGTCAGCTCTGGGATTTTCGCGGACGAATTTCGTGATAAAGGTCCCCGGGAGTGGACGAAACAGGCTTTAAAGACTCTAGAGGAGGCTACAGAGTCGTATATGGTCGAGGTAATAGCCGAAGCTTCGTTTTAGAAGCAGCAACTAATTTCTTGTAGGTTTTCAACATGTCTGCGACTATGGCGAGGCAAGGAGGTCGGGTACAGCTGGAACAGTCCGACATGCGCCTTGCCTTGAATATGGCGAAAATGGCCAAAAGCGGGTTTTCGCGCGCCGCAATAGAGGAAACGCAACAACTAATTAAGAAACCTCGCGCCGAAGTCCGAGAAGAGAAGAAGCGAGGAGTTGAGTTTCCTGGGCATCAGAAGGTGAAGGCTGCGATGGAAAGACACCCGGCAATGGTTTACAAAAATCATATGGCCGGCTGCCTTCCATGCCAAAATGGTACAGCAAAGAATCCGCAGACCCGCTGGAGGCGCAAAGGAACCGCCGCACCTCCTCCAGAACCGGCGGCACCTCCGCCCGGAACGCCACCTGCGCCACCAGGTGACGCTGAGGGAAACGAAAGTTATGAAATAGAAGGTATGCCATCCAGGTGTGTGTATATGCATTCTCCACTTCCAAACACTCAATTTTTCAATCATAATGCATTTGCCAAGGAAAGCAAGCGCGATAAAGATTATAATCCAGATTTGCTGAGTACACTATCTGCTGCGTGGAAATACCGCTGACATTGATTTCGTAGACGACAACAGCCTTTTAGGCGAATCTGAGGGTGGGGACGAGAATTGATTGAAAGTAACGGGAGGGACACTTTACTGTATATTTTAAAGGATATATTTATATGCACAATTAAAGAACAATGTAGTGATAATGAAAACATACATGAAACGGATAGAACGACTGTCAAAACACTGTACTTGATAATCTATGCCAAAGTAACTGGTTGCATAATGCGGATACGCCTGTGGCAAAATGAGCGTCAACGGAGCGTCAACGATTTTTCGTCCTGTAAGTCAGGTTATTAAAATGTGAATTAACCATTGTTATCTATAATCATGGTATTGGCCGCCTTTTTAGGCAAAAGAGAATGCTACACTCTCCCTGCCCCATCTTGACAATGAGCGTCAACAGAGCGACAATGATTTTTGGTCTTGAATCTTGGGTAATCTTGATGGTAAATGATCGTAGAGATCTATAAACAAGGTTTTGGCTGCCTTTCTAGGCTAATAAGCAAGAGGTCGTCCCGCGACAGCCTCCTGGACAATCACAACTTAATTCATTTTCAATGCTGCAACTCAGTGATCCTAAACGTTTTAGCCCATAAAACCAGTCAAAACTCCATATATAGACATTAGTGGCTATCTCGCGCTTTGATTAACCATCCTGCAAGGCCAAAAATCGTTGACGCTCCGTTGACGCTCATTTTCAGAATGGGGCAGCGAGCGTATTTCTGTCTGTTTTGGGTTGGAACACCGCCAATACATCGTTTATGATCGTTTGCATCCAATCGCCATCTAGATTACTCATGATGCAAGACCAAAAATCATTGACGCGCCGTTGACTATCATGTTCAGGATGGGGCAAGGAGCGTGTCGCTCTTGTTTTTAGTCATAAAGGCGGCCGATTCATCAGAAAAGGTCAATGATGTGCAAAAGTTGATATTTTGCGATTAACAGTAGGGTATCTAAATGCGACCATAAATAGAAAAACCCGAAACACAGAACCGGAGATTGGAACCGACGGGTCTAGCCAAACCCGGCAAAACCCGCGGGTTGACAGGTACGGGTCCGGGTTTGGCCCGCCAAGAGTCTGCAGGTCGGGTTTTTGGACGGTTCTGGAACCGAACCGAACCGTTTTTCCGGTCCGAACCCGGACCGCTGGCGGGTTACCCGGACCCGTTGCTAACACTAGCTATGCCTGGGCAACGGGAAGTGTGTAATTCTGCGTCAGAGGGTATGAGGTTCCGTCAGAGTCATCAGAGCCGTTCGGAACACCTGAGTGTTTCTGGCGTAAACTTGAGTTGTTGCTGATGGATTGTACTTCAGTACTGGCTTCAGCCTAATTGACTATATGTAAATATATAGATAGATATAGATAAAATTTATAATACAAGTCAAAAAAAGTGTATTAGTTAAATTGGTATAACTTTGTGTTTCGGCCACAAATTTTTAGGTTCAAATCCTGAGTACACCTAAATATATAGAGACCTTAGTTTAATGGTAAAACATGTGCCTTTTAAGCATTAGCATTTAGGTTCAAATCCTAAAGGTCTTAAGTTAA